>ENA-ORMX01000072-ORMX01000072.1-human-gut-metagenome-genome-assembly--contig:-NODE-72-length-70412-cov-6.058601_pt1 | contig 70412 bp, 74 predicted proteins | sample MGYA00242108_ERZ509007 | MGnify/ENA primary metagenome ERZ509007 (study PRJEB26280, sample SAMEA2338745) | human gut metagenome | biome: human gut; feature: human-associated habitat; material: faeces...
AGTTATCTTCCCGTAAGCGATGTCAGTCAATCAAGCCAAGCCTTGAGAAAATCAAGGTGTATGCAAGGGGATGGCTTAACTACTACGGAATTGCAAGTATGAAGAGCAACATAAATGACATCAATGGATGGCTTTACCACAGAATACGCATGTGCATATGGAAACAGTGGAAGAAACCTAGAACGAAATATAAAAATCTAGTCAAGCTGGGAATTCCAGAACACTATGCGGCAACAATAGCAAACAGTCGCAGAAAGTATTGGTATATCAGTAATAACAAAGCTGTGATTTGGGCGCTGAATAAAGAAAGACTGATAAACAGTGGCTTTTATGATTTAGCCACAGCCTATCAGTCTGTGCACGTCAACTATTGAAACCGCCGTGTACCGAACGGTACGCACGGTGGTGTGAGAGGACGGCGGTTAGTCACCGCCTCCTACTCGATTTCGTTTTAAAATTTCTATTTCTTTCTGAATACTTCAAACATCCGATCATGCTTTTTTGCAAATTTTGCAGCTTCGGAATGCTTTGGTGCATGGATCACCACATGTCGACAAAAGAGAAATGCCGATCTGCCAATTTTCGTTTGTTTTCCGGGAATGGTAGCATTTTTAAGTTTTTTACAGCCATTAAATGCTCCTTCTCCAATGTGTTTTAGTTTCTTCGGGAAAAACACATTCTCAATATGTTCATTGGCTCGAAATGCTGATTCCTGAATGTGGCGGACAGATTTTGGAACTACAAATGTTTGATCTGTCTTATATTCCGGGTAATTCAGGAGTGTTTTCTTGTGCCTGTCATATAAAACGCCGTCTTTGGAAGAAAATTTCTTGTTATGGGGTGAAACCTGTATGGCAGAGACTCCGGCAATCTGTGATTTTCTAAAGTTGGTAAATTGGGAACCAAGATACAGCGTAAGGGATTTGCATCCGCTAAAGGTATCCCAGTCAATTGCTTTTAACGAATTTGGCAAATGAAGCTCTTTAAGCTTCTTACAGTGTAAAAAGCTCCCGCTATACCAGAGATCATCCGGATACATGCCCATTTCTCCGTAGGGGCTGTCGATTTTGTAAAGCTTTGAGTGATTGCTCAAATGGACATATTCCAGATTACGGCAGTAACAGAAAGCTCCACCTTTGATCCGGCGGACAGAGTCGGGAATCGTCACTTCTTTTAATGGTGTATTGTAGGTAAATGCAAAGGTCCCGATACATTTTGTGTCAGGAGCTATTTCTGCCGTTTTGGTATGTTGATATTGAAAATAGAGACACTTCTGTTTCTTCTGGTACAGACCTCCGTATTTTGTTTCCAAATATTTATTTTCAGAGGAAAGCTCAATGCTTTGTAAGTTTTTACATCCGGCAAAGCTGCCATTTCCGATGGTACGCAGATTTTTTCCGATATGGATCGATCTTAACTGTCTGCAGTAAAAAAAGCATTCTTTTCCCACGGATACTACTTTGTCCGGAATGGTGAGTTCCTGCAGCGACTGGCAATTATAAAATGCATAGTCGTTAATTTTTTTGATGGTATTTGGCAGGGTGATTTTTTTGACATTGCGAAAAGCTGCAAATGCGCCTTTATTGATGACGGTAATTCCCGGTTTTACTACAATTTCTTTTACTTTTCGCTCATTAAAATTTAACTGGATACCATTATGTTCGTCGAATTTTCGTTCATTATCGATCCAGTCTTCTGTTTGTTCAGCATACATTTCCTCGGTTCCTTTAATAGTCAGAACGTGTGTTTTGCGATTATAGATCCATTTTGCGTTCTTTGGTTTTGGTGAGGCAGATGGAGTTTTCTGTACCCTAGGAGTTGGAGAAATCGAAGGAGATAATTCATTGGCTGCCGGCGCTGTGCTGGAAGCTGTCTCTTGCAGTGAAGTGTCCGGAGATGTTATTGCCTGCTTTGTAGATGAATTTTGGGCGGATTTACAGCCGGAAATTAACAGCATGACTATCGAAAAAACAAGAAAAGATTTTAAAAACCGCATTATGATTCACTCCTTCCATTCATAATGGATTGTTTCATTTATTATATATCAAGGAGCAGGAAAACTCAAGAATGATCACAGAGATTTTGTTTTGTTGATTAAAAAAAGGAGTGCCCTTCCAATGAAGAGCACTCCTTGTATATAAAAGATTCATTCTAAATATGTCCGACTTATGCGGTTTCTTAGAACTTGCCAGCGTCAGCAGCTTCCTGTACGGCTACTGCTACAGCAACTGTCATACCAACCATAGGGTTGTTACCTGCACCGATCAGACCCATCATCTCAACGTGAGCCGGTACAGAAGAAGAACCTGCGAACTGTGCATCACTATGCATACGACCAAGTGTATCAGTCATACCATAGGAAGCAGGACCTGCTGCCATGTTATCCGGGTGAAGAGTACGTCCCGTACCACCACCGGAAGCAACTGAGAAGTACTTCTTACCCTGCTCCAGGCACTCCTTCTTGTAAGTACCTGCAACCGGATGCTGGAAACGTGTAGGGTTTGTAGAGTTACCTGTGATAGATACGTCTACGCCCTCTTTGTGCATGATAGCAACACCCTCTGGTACAGAGTTTGCACCGTAGCAGTTAACCTTTGCACGAAGTCCCTCAGAATAAGACTTACGGAATACTTCCTTAACCTCGTTTGTATATGGATCATACTCTGTCTCAACGAATGTGAATCCATTGATACGGGAGATGATCTGAGCAGCATCCTTACCAAGACCGTTTAAGATGACACGAAGTGGCTCTTTACGAACCTTGTTAGCCTTCTCTGCGATACCGATAGCACCCTCAGCGGCTGCGAATGACTCATGACCTGCAAGGAATGCGAAGCACTTGGTATCCTCCTCAAGGAGCATTTTACCAAGGTTACCATGTCCTAAACCTACCTTACGTGTATCTGCAACAGAACCAGGGATACAGAAAGACTGAAGTCCCTCTCCGATTGCTGCTGCTGCTTCTGATGCCTTACGGCAGTTTTTCTTGATTGCGATTGCTGCACCTACGATGTATGCCCAGCAAGCGTTCTCGAAACAAATTGGCTGGATTCCCTTTACCTGATTGTAAACATCAAGTCCAGCATCCTTTGTAATTTTCTCTGCTTCTTCAATGGAAGAAATGCCATAGCTGTTCAACACTTTGTTGATCTGGTCGATTCTTCTCTCATATGATTCAAATAATGCCATGATTCGTTTGCCTCCTTTTCTTTATTTTGCGATCTCTTCATCAGTTCTCGGATCAATGAGCTTCACTGCGTCAGCAACACGTCCGTACTGTCCGGATGCCTTGTCCCATGCAGTATTAGGATCATCACCCTTCTTGATGAAATCTGTCATCTTACCAAGGTTTACAAACTTATAACCAATGATCATATCCTCATCATCCAATGCGATTGCAGTAACATAACCCTCTGCCATCTCTAAGTAACGAGGTCCCTTCTTCAGAGTACCATACATAGTACCAACCTGGGAACGAAGACCCTTTCCAAGATCCTCAAGACCGGCACCGATAGCAAGTCCATCCTCAGAGAATGCACTCTGGGAACGACCATAAACGATCTGAAGGAATAACTCTCTCATTGCTGTATTGATCGCATCACAAACCAAGTCAGTATTGAGTGCCTCCATAACAGTCAGACCCGGGAGAATCTCAGCAGCCATAGCTGCGGAATGTGTCATACCTGAACATCCAACAGTCTCAACGAGAGCCTCCTGAATGATACCTTCCTTTACATTAAGGCTCAGCTTGCAGCAGCCCTGCTGAGGTGCGCACCAGCCAATACCATGTGTAAAACCGGAAATATCCTTAACTTCCTTTGCCTGAACCCATTTTGCTTCCTCAGGGATTGGTGCAGCTCCATGATGCACACCCTGGGCAACAGGGCACATGTTTTCTACTTCCTGTGAATAAACCATGATTTTGCTCCTTTCAATATGCTTTTTATCTGCGGCATCACCGCAGTCCTAATTACATTTTCGCACAAAATTCCTATTTAGTCTACACTTTTTGACAAAAAAACTCACCAAAAATTTTAATAGGTGAGTTTTCATTAATGTGAAAAGGCATCTCCGGGTGGAAATGACTGCTGTAATCGGTGTGATTAAATGGACTTTTCGACAATCTCGCCCTGACGCTTGTAGATACTTCCTTTCGGAATATATCCTCTGACCATGGATAACGGATAAACATTGGTGTTGCTTCCGATGATGGTGCCCGGGTTTAATACGCTGTTGCAGCCGACCTCAACAAAGTTGCCAAGGATCGCCCCCATCTTTTTGAGTCCGGTCGCAATCACGTCATCGTTGTAGCGGATCGTTACCTTTGTCTTGTCGGACTTGACATTGGAGGTGATCGAGCCAGCTCCCATGTGTGATTTGTAGCCGAGAATGGAGTCGCCAACATAGTTATAATGCGGCACCTGTACATTATTGAACAGGATCACGTTTTTTAATTCGGTGGAGTTGCCGACAACGCAGTTCTCTCCCACAATGGCGTTACCGCGGATAAAGGCGCACTGACGGATCTCGGCATTCTTTCCGATGATACATGGTCCGTTGATGGATGCGGTCGGTGCCACGGTAGCGGATTTCGCGATCCAGATATTCTCCTCTTTCTGCTCGTATTCCTCCGGAGACAGCGTAGCTCCAAGTGTCAGAATGAACGCTCCGATGTGAGGAAGTACCTCCCATGGAAACTCGCGGTCCGTAAAAATATCACTTGCGATCGTCTCATCAAAGTTAAAAAGATTCTTGTTTTTTAATGCATCGTACATGATAATCCTCCCTATTGATTTACTTCTTGTAATAAACAGCGGCTTCGTCGAACTTTTTGCGCAGATAGCTCTGGTTATTCAGTCCCTTGACGCCGTTGACCCATTTGGCAATGTAATTTTCGAGCTTCTTCATATATTCCTCTTCCGTGATGGTTCCCTCTGCCATGTAGGTAAGACCCTTCTCCCAACTTGCGGTAAGCTCAGGGTTAAGCAGGGAACGGATGGAGGAATCAACGACATCGTAGACCATTTCTCCGAGAAATTCCGGCGTGATGATCTGTGTCTTTTTGTTGAGCTTTAAGTATTTCTTGGTGACAAGCTTGCTTAAGATCTCTGCACGGGTGGCACTGGTGCCGATACCGCTTCCTTTGATCTGGGAGCGAAGCTCCTCATCCTCGATCAGCTGACCGGCATTTTCCATGGCAAGGATCAGCGAACCGGAGTTGTAACGCTTCGGCGGTGAGGTCTCCCCCTCCTTGATCTCGAGGCGGTTCAGATCGATCAAGGTTCCTTTGCGGATCTGCTTCATCAGCGCGATCAGTGCCTCATCGAAGGTATCCTTTTCTTCCTCGGCGGATGCGTTGTCCGCATTTGCTGCGTCTGCGTCACGGTTTGCCTGCTTCTTTTTGGAAAAGGAGGCGTCTGCGATCTCCAGATAACCCTGCTGCAGCATGATACGGATGCCGGAGAAGAAGCGTTCGTTTCCGCAAACGGCAGTCAGACTGATCTTCTGATATTCTGCCGGTGGATAGAAAATACAGAGGAAACGCCGCACGATCACCTCATAAACGCGCTGCGTTGTCAGGCTTGTGCTTTTCAGGGCACCAAAGCCCTGTCCGGTCGGAATGATCGCATAATGGTCGGTGATCTTTTTGTCATCACAGTATCTGGTGGAGGCAATCTTCTGGTAGCTTGTGCCGGATAAGATCTTCTCTGCAATCTCACGCACGATCGGATAATTGCGCAGTCCGCCGATATTTTTGTGGATCTCCTTGGAGACGGCAGTCGAGAGCACACGGGCGTCTGTTCTTGGATATGTAACCAGCTTTTTCTCGTAAAGCTCCTGAACGATCTTTAAGGTTTCGTCCGGGCTGATCTTGAAAAGCTTGGAGCAGACGTTCTGCAGCTCTGCCAAGTTAAATAATAACGGCGGGTTCTTTTTTTCTTTCTTGCGCTCGATCTTTTCGACAACAGCGGTGCCGGCTCCGGCAGGCGGCTCCGGAAGAAAGCAGCCATCTCCGTCTTCCTTCGGATAGCCTAAGTTCTGACAAAGGATGGCGGCATCAGTCCGTTCCTTGAAGCCGTTTTCTTTGTAAAGCTTCGGAGACTGGTAATAATCGGAGCCATCAACGCTTCGCCACTCGCCGTCAAATTCCTTTCCCTCGTAGGAGAAGTGACCGATTACACGGTAAAACGGTGTCTTGACAAAGCTTCTGATCTCCCGCTCCCGCCGCACGACCATACCGAGAACGCAGGTCATGACACGACCGACCGCGATGGCGGCGTACTTGGCACCTTTCCGGTAATTCATAATGGTCTGGCTGTATTTCAGTGAAAGCACGCGGGAGAAATTGATTCCCATCAGATAGTCTTCCTTGGCGCGCAGATAAGCGGAGGCTGCGAGATTATCATATTCTGACAACGGCTTTGCCTCGCGGATCCCGCGGCGGATCTCCTCCTCTGTCTGGGAATCGATCCAGACACGGCGCTTATCCTTGGTGTCCGGCACCTCTGCCATCTGATCGACAAGGCGGTAGATATATTCTCCTTCGCGTCCGGAGTCGGTACAGACATAAATTCGTTCCACATCGGGACGGTTTAGCAGACCCTTGACGATATTAAACTGCTTTCGGACATCCGGGATCAGCTCGTAGAGGAACTCATCCGGCATAAAAGGAATGGTGTTTAGGGACCACTTCTTCAGTGCCGGATCATAGACCTCCGGATAACTCATCGTCACAAGATGTCCTACACACCATGTGACTACATAATCGTTGGATTCCAGATAACCGTTGCCTGCGTTGCCGTTGACGCCGAGCGTTTTGGCAAATTCTCTCGCAACACTTGGTTTTTCTGCGATAAATAACTCTTTTCCCATAAGTAACTATTCAGCGTGAATGCTGCTGTTTCCCTTCTGAACCTCTGCCCATGCATTGCAGCCGAAAATGATCCCGACGATCGCGATTCCGGTCAGGCAGACATATTTTACAATCTTGGTGACATTAACTTCAACGTGGACAGATGATCCACTTGTCTGTTCTGTTTTATTCTTGCACATAATATCCACTCCTTTTTAAAACTGCAGGCTCCGGGCGATCAGCATAAAACGCATCATTTTCCTTTGTTATGCGTATACCCGGTTGCAGCGCCTGTTAATTAAAATCCTAATTCCTCACCGACCAGGATAACTTTGATCCGGTCCGGAATGCGTGAAAATCTGGTGACAACCGTCTGGGCGCAGATGCAGTCGCTGCTCAGACAGTCTGCACAGCGTCCGTACTGGGCGCATGGTGTCTTCAGGCCAAGACGCAGAGAGTTTGGCGGGGCTGCCATGTTATGGACTCTGGCAATACCGCTTCGCACATCGGGAACGATCTTATTCATGCCTGCGATCACGATAACCTGCTGTGGTCCGTGGCAGAGACAGGCAACACGGTTGCCGACGCCGTCAATATTAACAAGCTCTCCATCCAATGTGATGGCATTGGAACTCATAAAATAGACATCGGAGGTCACGATCTTGCCATACATCTCCCTTTTCTCTTCGGGAGTGACTGCGCTGGCACGGTCATACAGGGTGTAGTCGGATTCCATCAGATCGTCGATCAGACCGATTTCAAGCAGCGTTTCTGAGCCGCCCCAGGAAATGGTGCAGCCGGGTGTCAGAAAACGTTTTGCCTTGGCATTAGCCTCCTCGCGGTCTGTACAATAGTATCCCTCGATTCCTCTTGTGTTAAACTTGCCGATGATATTTTCTGCGATATTTTCATAGTATTCCTGTTTGTATATCATAAAGACCTCCCTTTCTATCTGCATCCGGTGACATACGCTGTACCGGATTAGAAAAGCATAGGCACCTTTTGATAAAGGTGCCCCGCTCATGTATTGCTATGGAAGAAATTACTCGTATAATGGGTATTTGTCGGTCAGTCCCTTTACGATTGCTGTTGCTTTCTCCTTATTGCCCTCCGGATCATTTACCATCAATGCAATTGCCTCTGCAACCTGATCCATATCGTCAGTATTGAAGCCTCTTGTTGTTACGGCTGCTGTACCAAGACGGATACCGCTTGTAACAAATGGAGACTGTGGATCGTTCGGAATGGTGTTCTTGTTGCAGGTGATATGAGCTTCATCAAGCCACTTCTCAACTTCTTTACCGGTCAACCCCTTATCGGCAAGATCAACTAACATCAGATGGTTGTCTGTACCGCCGGATACGATCTTAAGTCCACGGCTCTGAAGACCTTTTGCCAGTGCCTGTGCATTGTCAATGATGTTCTTGCCGTACTCTTTAAAGCTTGGATCAAGTGCTTCCTTGAAGCAGACAGCCTTTGCGGCGATCACATGCATCAGAGGACCGCCCTGGATTCCCGGAAAAAGAGCCTTGTTAAGCTTATGCTCCTCTGCAAATTCCTTGCTGGAAAGGATCATACCACCTCTAGGTCCGCGCAGTGTCTTATGTGTTGTGGTTGTTGTAACATGTGCATATGGGATCGGACTCTCATGATAGCCTGCAGCGACAAGTCCCGCAATATGAGCCATATCAACCATCAGAAAAGCACCAACTTCATCGGCGATCTCGCGGAAACGCTTGAAGTCGATCTTTCTGGCATATGCACTTGCACCAGCTACGATCAGCTTTGGCTGGCATTCCTTTGCGATGCGCTCTACCTCATCATAGTCGATGAAGCCTTCGTCGTTGACACCGTAAGGAACACAGTGGAAGTATTTACCGGAAAGGTTAACAGGGCTTCCGTGTGTCAGATGTCCGCCGTGATCAAGGTTCATTCCCATGAAAGTATCACCCGGATTCATGAGTGCAAAAAATACAGTCATATTTGCCTGAGCACCGGAATGTGGCTGTACATTTGCGTAAGTGCAGCCGAACAGCTTCATGGCTCTGTCTCTGGCAAGATCCTCTACTACATCAACGTGCTGGCATCCGCCGTAATAACGCTTGCCCGGATAACCCTCTGCATACTTATTGGTGAGAGTGCTTCCCATAGCAGACATTACTGCCTTGCTGACAAGGTTCTCAGATGCGATCAGCTCGATGTTTTCGCGCTGTCTGTTGGTCTCAGCAGTGATCGCTGCTGCAATTTCAGGATCAAAGTTTTCTACGTCAGAAAATGGATACATGTTTTCTCCTCCTTATGATTTGAGTATGTAAATAATATGAGTACTGTTTCATTCAGAAAGAATTATTCTGCATCGTCAATCGCCTTACCGATGTCGTGACGCATATATTTGTTTTCGAAAGAAATCCATTCGGTTGCTTCATAGGCGTTCTTTCTGGCTTCCTTTAAGTCTTTGCCTTTGGCGGTCACACCGAGAACACGTCCGCCGTTCGTAACGATTCCCTCGTCTGTAAGTTTGGTGCCTGCATGGAATACATAGTAACCGTCCTTGTCGTCAAACTTCTCCAGACCGGAGATCAGCTTGCCCTTCTCGTAGTGCTCCGGATATCCGTCAGATGCAAGCACAACACAGACTGCCGCATTATCCTCGAACTGCAGATCGATCTGATCCAGCTTGCCGTCGATGCAGGCGTCGATCACATCAATGATATCGTTCTTCATACGCGGAAGAACAACCTGTGCCTCCGGATCGCCGAAACGTGCGTTGTACTCGAGTACCTTTGGACCGTCTGCGGTCATCATGAGACCGACGAAAAGAATACCGACGAAATCTCTTCCCTCTGCTTTCATGGCATCCATGGTTGGCTGATATATCTTCTCTTCACAGAACTTCTGAATCTCCTCTGTATAGAACGGGCTTGGGGAGAAAGTTCCCATTCCACCGGTATTTAAGCCCTGATCGCCGTCCTTTGCTCTCTTGTGATCCTGCGCACTTGTCATTGGCTTGATATGTGTGCCATCGCAGAAACAGAGAACGGAAGCCTCGCGACCAACCATAAAGTCCTCGATGACAACGGTATCACCGGCATCACCGAACTGCTTGTCTAACATCAGTGTAGCAATTCCTGCCTCGGCCTCTTCAAGATTCTGACAGATCAAAACACCCTTTCCGAGTGCAAGACCGTCAGCCTTTAATACGATCGGGAAATTACATCCGCCAAGATACAGAAGCGCCTCTTCCGGGGAGTGGAATGTCTCGTAGTGACAGGTTGGGATGTTGTATTTCTTCATCAGATCTTTGGAAAAGCTCTTGGAGCCTTCAATGATCGCTGCATTCTTGCGTGGTCCGAAGACACGAAGTCCTCTCTCCTCAAATACATCAACTATACCGCCAACCAGGGGATCGTCCATACCGATAATAGTCAGGTCGATCTCATTTTCCTGAGCGAAATCTGCAAGCTTGTCAAATTCCATCGCTGTGATATTAACACACTCTGCAATCTGGGCGATTCCACCGTTGCCCGGAGCACAGTAGATCTTGTCTACTCTCTTACTCTGGGACACACTCCATGCAATGGCATGCTCGCGTCCGCCGCTGCCTACGATTAATACTTTCATAATGTCTATGCCTCCTGTTCCTTGATGTGTGCAATGCCGTCTTCTACAGTTACTTTTCCGGCACCGATCAGATCAATTGCCTTTGGAAGAATCTTCCACTCTGCCTGTTCCATAACACGGCGCTGGAGGATCTCAGGGGTATCTCCCTCATGAACCTCAACAGCCTTCTGCAAAATGATCGGACCATGGTCTGCCTTTTCATCCACGAAATGAACGGTTGCTCCGGTTACCTTGTTGCCCATGGAAAGGACGCTCTCATGAACCTTAAGACCGTAATATCCCATACCGCAATGTGCCGGGATCAGGGATGGATGAATGTTAATGATACGGTTATGATATGTCTCGATCATTTTGGCAGGTACGATCACCAGATAACCGGCAAGTACCACCAGATCGATATGATATTCGTCTAATGTATGTAACATTGCGTCTGCAAAGTCGTCCCTGGAATCAAAGGACTTTGGATTGATGCATTTTGCCGGAATGCCTGCGGCTGCAGCGCGCTCCAGAGCATATGCGTTTTCTTTGTTGCTGATGACAACAGCAATCTCTGTATTATGAATGGTGCCGTCTGAAACAGCATCGATGATCGCCTGAAGGTTTGTTCCTCCACCGGATACACATACTGCAATCTTCTGCATAAGTCTCCTCCATATTGTGCTGTCTGCGGGAATTTTATACCAGATCGATTCCCTTTTCGCCCTCTGCAATCTCACCAACGATAAATGCCTTCTGACCGGACTTGTTAACAAGTTCAACTGTTTTATCAGCGTCTGCTGCGTCTACAGCGAGAAGCATACCGATACCCATGTTGTAGGTGTTGTACATCATCTCTTTGGCGATGTTACCATCTTTGGAAAGCATATCAAAGATCGGAGGGATCGGATAGCTGTCTGCCTTTACCCTGGCACGAACGCCCTCATGAAGCATTCTAGGGATATTCTCATAGAATCCGCCGCCCGTGATGTGGCTGCAGCCCTTGATCGTTACACCGCCCTCTTTGACGCTCTTTAATGCCTTAACATAGATAATGGTTGGTGTGAGGATCGTCTCACCCAGTGTCTTGCCGCCGAGACATTCATAAGAACGGTTCAGATTGTCTTTCTTGATATCGAAAACCTTACGAACCAGAGAATAACCGTTGCTGTGAATTCCGGAGGAAGCGATTCCTACCAGTACGTCTCCCTTTGCGATAGTCTTTCCTGTGATCATCTTGTCTCTGTCTACGATACCAACGGCAAAACCGGCAAGATCATACTCGTCAACCGGATAAAAGCCCGGCATCTCTGCTGTCTCACCACCGATCAGCGCAGCGTCAGATTGACGACACCCTTCTGCAACACCGCTTACGATCTGTGCAATCTTCTCCGGCTCGTTCTTGCCGCATGCGATATAATCTAAGAAAAATAATGGCTCTCCACCGGCACATGCAATGTCGTTTACACACATTGCCACGCAGTCGATGCCGATCGTGTCGTGCTTGTCCAACTCAAAGGCAATTTTTAACTTGGTTCCTACTCCGTCTGTACCGGAAACCAGAGTCGGATGCTCCATCCCCTTAAAACTGTCCAGGGAAAATGCCCCCGAAAATCCACCAATATCTGTCAGCACCTCACTTCTCATTGTGCTGGCAACATGCTTTTTCATAAGCTCTACTGCCTTATAGCCCGCCTCAATGTCAACGCCTGCATTCTTGTAGTCCATGATAAGCCTCCTCTGTTTGTATTTATATCTTCACTTAATCAAAGATATTATTATTGTAGCACAAAGAAAATTGTTTGTCATTTATTTTTTAAGGAAACAATATACGCGCAAGCTTTGATGGCGTTTTATCGAGATATCCGCGAATTGTCACCCGGCGCTTGACAGTGACAGTCAGTGCACCCGACTGATCGGTACGAAAAATCCCGGCATGGCAATTTTTCAGACGCTGCAAAAGCTCCTTGTGGGGATGTCCGTACCGGTTATGTCTGCCACAGGAGATCAGGGCATATTCCGGACGGATCAGGGACAACAGTTCTTCATCGGAGGAGTTTTTGGAGCCGTGATGCGCAATCTTTAGTAACGTATAATGCTCCGGGATGTTGTAGGCTTTTCGGAGGGAGGCAGACGCAAGGATACGGCGTACCTCCTCTTCTCCTTCTCCGGCCAGGTCTCCGGTCAAAAGACAGGAAAAGTCATTATAGCGAAGACTCAGAACAATGGATTCGTCATTGGCGGAGGAAAAGCCGGAGCCGGAGGGGGGATTCAGGCAGAGCAGGGAAAGTGCTCCGTATGTAAGATTTGCACCGGAGGAAAGATAAGCAACAGTAATATTTTTGGTCTGCGCCGTCTGTATCAGAAGCTGATATCCCTCCTGTGCTTTGTCTGCTACATCCGGCAGAAGAAGTGTGCCGATCCGGTAGCTGTCCCCGCTCATCTGCATAAGCTCGGCAAGACCGTTGATATGATCCTCGTCCGCATGTGTGGCGATCATATAATTGATATAGCGGATTCCGCGGGTCTTGAGAAACGGAAGGATCCGGTACTTCCCTACCTGGTTTTCGCTGGTACTTCCGCCGTCCACAAGAATGTTCTGCCCGGATGGCGTATGAAGATAGATCCCGTCTCCCTGCCCGACGTCAAGAACCACAAGCTCAAGAGAGCCTGACGGAACCGGCAGCAGGACAAGAATAAGAACGAATGGAATAACCTGTCCGGCGAGGCGGCGGTATCTTCGCACGGAGGTCGCAAGGGCAGCGCTGTGCTGATACTCGAGCTCATCAATCTGCTTTGACCGCCGCCGCATCCACAGCAAAAGACCGCATAACAGAATATAATACAAAATAATCTGCCAGACGGCAGGACGACCGAGAATCAGGACGTGACCGGGCAGTCTCTTAAAAAGCTGGCAGAGCTTTTCGTATAGTGAGAGCAGCCAGTAAACTGTCGATAAAAGAAATGTCCCAAATATCGGACAGATGCATCCGGTAAGACCTCCGAGAAAGGAAAGAATTACCAGTAAGGCGGCAAGTGGAATCACAAGCAGATTGATGAGGATTCCATACAGGGGAACCTCTGAAAAAAAGTAAAGAATCACCGGTAGTGTCGTAAGCTGGATGGCGCTGCTGATCAGAAGCATCCCGGCGGCGGTCGACGCTCTCTGTCTGATAAAAAGTATTCCTGCACCGATCCGGGGATGGTTGGCGCAAAGCTCGCGGTCGGAAAAATGTCTTTGACGTCTTTTGCGGTGCTTTTGCCAGGAATCGCCGGACCAGATCTGTACCAAAAACGGGACAATGAAATAGATCCCTGCCATGGCTCCGAAGGATAAAAGAAAACTGCAGGAAAACAGAGCAAAGGGCTTTTGGAGCAAAATGATCACGGCGGCAATCGCCAGAGAATTTTTGCCATCGTAAGTCCGCTCGAACAGATCTGCCGCAAGAAGCAGGATCATCATGATCACGGCACGGCTTGTGGAAATGCTGAAGTCGGTCATCTGTCCGTATGCAAGAACCAGTCCGATACCGGCAGGAATAAAGATGCGTTCGGAAATGCCGGTATGTTTGAAAAAACGGATCAGTGCCATGCACAGAATCGAGACATGAAGACCGCTGATCGCGAGCAGATGACCGATCCCGCTCTCCTGATAGAGCTGTCGGATGTCAATATCAAGTAACGACTTGTCGCCGAGGATCATTGCTGAAACAATGCCGCTTTCCTTGGCGGGCAGCGAAGTCGTGTAAACCTCTCCCATCCGGTTTCTGAGCCGGTACAAAAGGTCTTTGACCGGATTAGTCCGGGAAGAGGTGATCTGCAGCGTTGTGGCACGAAGCTCATAGTAAACACCCTTTTCTTTGTAATATTCACGGCGGTCAAACATGCCGGGATTTGTCGCTGTCATAATCTCCTGCAGTGAACCGGTCAGTGAAGCGGTATTGCCCGGATGAAGTACCGTTTTATCGTTTAACACGACATAGAGTTTTGACTGGTAATAGATTGTATTCTGACCGTCCAGCCGGATCCGGCAGTCCTTCAGATAACAGGATGTCCGGTCCTGTCTGCCCTGCTCCGGACAGATCTGGTCGATACATCCGGTGACGTGTGCCCGGGCTTGTTCTTCAAATATGCCCTGAAAACAATAATACCGGGCATCATCCCTCTCGGAAGCAATGGCCCGGTATAAAAGAAATAATAATATCGTTCCGGATAAAATCCAGATAAATGGTCGTTTGATAATCTCCCCTCCTAGTTCTGGATCACAATGTCCAGATTACGTTCAAAGGCGGAACCGAAATCAATCGTATCGTTGTATAAGAGTACCTGTTCACCGTTGATGCTGAACTGCACCTTGTTGATGTTGGATAACCCAACAAGGGTGTCCACCACCGAGTAGATCGTGGCTTCGGCTGAAATATTCGTACGTTTATTCAGAAATTCCTCGGAAAAGTCGACATAGCAGGTGTTTTCCTTGACGGAAATCTTATTGAGCTGTGTCTTCTCAGGAATTGTTGCCTTGATCTGATCCGAATCAACGCCGTCAATGGAATATGGTCCTCGGATGAGCTGCTCCACAGCAAGCTGCTCTAACGGAATCGTGGCATCATAGGTGATATCTACAGGAACCTTGACAAGATGGTCGCCCGCCTTGTTGCCAAAATACATATTCAGTGTTGCTTTTTGTTTGTAGGTGGTCTCGCCACCGGTGTTATCAATGAAGCTGTCTGCGGTCATATAACCCACGGCTTCAAGATTGGAGTCGGTGAGTGGCTGACCGGATACATAGAACTGAACGCTGCTTACACCACGGATCTGACATAGGGTCTTAACGATGGCGGCACGCCGCAGTATCTCGGAAACACCCTTTAGCTTGCCATAACCGGAGCTTAGATACAACGTGAGCTGACCGGAATCTTCGAACATAAACTCGTCCACTTTGACATCGTCCGGCAGAGCCTTTCGCAGACCGATATCTTTAGGCTCAGACTGCAGCCGTTTCAGAAATTCGCTGACGAGATCATCCCGCTTGTGCGATGTCGGTGTGTACTTTTCATATCCCACCTTTGTCTCGTTGGCATCCGGACAGAACACATAGTAGCCGGTATATTCTTCTTCCTTGTGGAAAGAACAACCTCCACAGAAAAGGAGTACTAAAAGAAGGACTGCGGCAGTCGTGCCGAGTCGAAGTATGGATTTATATTTTGCCGGCATACACATGTTGCATGACATATCTTCTACTCCTTTGTGGGTGGTTATTGATTATTATGGAACATAGGTCAGAGGAATACGAACAGTAAACGTAGTTCCTTCCTTCTCTTTGCTGTAAAGTTTGATCGAACCACGGTGCAAAAGTACGGCACTTCTGGTCAGGGAAAGACCAAGACCGGTACCTCCGGTGTCTCTGGAGCGTGCCTTGTCAACACGGTAGAAACGTTCAAAGACATTATCCTGAACATCCTCAGGAATACCGACTCCGGAATCCTGAACCGTCACATAGAAAAATTTGTGATCGGCATTTAATGTTACACGCACCCAGCCATCGTCGTAGTTGTACTTGATGGCGTTTTCAATCAGGTTATTGAGGGCGATGGACATTTTCGTCTCATCGATATCTGCCATTACAGGTCGATAGCTTTCGTAGATCAATTCGATATTGCGCTTGGCAGCAATCGGACGAAGACGTTTTAAAAGCTGCTCTAACAGATCGTTGATGCTGGTGTTGACGACCTCCATCTGCGAGGTATTCTTGTCCATCTTGACCATGGAAAGAAGGTCGTTGATAATCTTGGTCATACGCTCGATCTCGTTGGTGATGTCTCCCAGAAACTCACGGTAAATTTCCTCCGGCATGCCTTCCTGGGAAAGCAGGGAATCAGCAAGTACCTTCATAGATGCGATCGGGGTTTTTAACTCATGGGAAACGTTTGATACAAACTCCTGTCTCGCCGTGTCCTGATTCTGGATAACATCAATCATCTGGTTAAAGGAGTCGGAAATACTGCTGATCTCCGAGAAACCATGCATATGCAGCTTGACGTTCATATCGCCCTGAGAGATCTCGTTGATTGATGACGTGATCTGCTTGAGCGGACGTGCCAGAAGGGTGGAATAAAGAACGGCACCGAGAACGATAAGGATCGTTAAGATCAACAACACGATGTAGACCTTACGCTTGACGGTATCTGCCATCATGTGAAGGCTCTTCATGGAAAAGCTCATGATCACAACGCCATCGGTCGACTGCTTGCCGGAGTTGACGATCGGCATTGTAAGCTGGACATACTCTCCGAGTTCGTTTATGTACTTGCCGTCGGAGCCGCCGAAGCATTTGACAACCTCGGTCGAAATAACGGTTTTGCCGTCCTCAAGACCATATGTGTCGTGAACGATCCGAAGATTCTGATCGACCAGAATAATGCGTCCCTGATAGATCTCTGCAATCTGTGCAACCTCCTCCCTGACCTCCTCGCTGTCGTGATCGACCAGGTAACCGGAGGAAACGACCAGATTGGAGATCATGGTTCCGTAAGACTGCAGTTCATCGACACGCTGGGACACCAGTCTGGATTCATATGCATTTGTTATAATAATAGAAAAAAGATATAAGGGAACCAGTCCCATCATCAAAAATACAATCAGTACCTGTACCCGCATACTACGCAGAAAATACAGAACTCTGCCCAGAAATTGTTTCAAAGCGCACCCTTCCCTGCCACTTAAGGCCTATAGTTTATTCTTGCGAACGTCGCCCAGGCTACTTCTGAAAATAATAGCCGACGCCCCATTTCGTATGTATATACTTCGGGTCGCTTGGTTTGCTTTCGATTTTTTCACGCAGACGGCGGATATGCACGTCAACAGTTCTGACATCGCCCGGATAATCATAACCCCAGACCGTATTGAGAAGCTCCTCACGGCTGTATACCTTATTCGGATGAACCATGAGCAGCTCAAGAAGATCAAACTCCTTTGCGGTAAGATTTACTTCCTTCTCATCAATATAGGCTCTGCGGCTGTCACAGTCTACCTTTAAAACATCATATGTAAGCAGCTTCGGGTTCTCGTCATGGGAATGCCCTGCATTACTCCGGCGGATGATCGCCTTGATGCGGGCTTTGACCTCGAGAATGTTAAAGGGTTTTGTGATGTAATCGTCTGCGCCATATTCAAGACCAAGGATTTTATCCATATCATCGCCCTTGGCGGTCAGCATAATGATCGGCACATCGGAAAACTCCCGTACCTGCTGACATACCTCAAAACCGGTCAGTACCGGCAGCATGACATCTAACAGAACGACATCATATTCATTCTTGTGGATCAAATCCAGTGCCTCCTGTCCATCATAGGCACAATCCACTTCCATTCCGTCCTGTTCCAGACTGAAACGGATTCCCTTTACAATAAGCTTCTCATCGTCAACAACCAGAACCTTTCTCGCCATAACGCTTCCCCTAAACCTTTCATTTATTATATTGTGATCTGATCTTTGATCCGGTTATAAATCCCCTCTTTGATCCCGGATATCTTCATAATGTCCTCGATGGAAGAAAAGCTTCCATTCTCGGTACGGTAATCGATGATCAGCTGTGCTTTCGCCTCGCCGATCCCGGCAAGCGTCATCAATTCCGCAAGATCCGCCTGATTAATATTGACAAGACCGGATACTTTGTCATCGGTGCCGGTGCGTCCCTTGGTGGAAGATTTCTTTCCTTTGCGGGGAATTGTGATCTGTTCCCCGTCTGTCAGAAGACGCGCCTGATTAACTGCGGAAGCATCGGCCTTACGGCTCAGACCTCCGGCAGCATCTACGGCATCACAAACACGGGCATCCCCGTGTAAACGATAAACTCCCGGGTGCTTCACGGCACCGCAGATATAGACTGTACACTCCCCAATGCCAGTCTCCTTCTTCTCAGAAGCGGATGTCTCTGAGGCAGAAGGCGGTGACTCACTTACCCAGCCGGATGCCCATTCCTGTGCCTTTCCGGATGCGTCTGTGCCGGTCCTCAGATAAAGAAAACCGGATGCCGCCAGAATACAGGCACAAATGATGATTGTAATAATTGTATGTCGTTTCATAATACCTCCTACGAATGAAATCGCAGCAGATATATGTCATGATAAAATGCGAATCTATTTATATTCTAACGAATCCTGCCAAAAAAACAATAGCCCCACCCTAAAAATTTCTTAATTTTTCTTAAAAATTATAATACCGGCGAGAAACAGTGCGGTTCCTAAAAGCTTCAGCCAGTCAAAACCTGCCTTTTCAACCCCGAACAGACCAAACAGCTCGATCAGATAGGCGGCAATCAGCTGTGCGGCGACAATCAGCATAACAGCTCTTGCCGGTCCGAGCTGATTCATGCCGATGATCACGGTGTAGGTGATAAATGCACCAATCACGCCGCCAAGCAGCATATAACGCGGATGTACACGCATAAGTCCGGCAATCTGTCCCTCTCTTCCGGTGACAAGCCAGGCGGCAATGCAGACGATCAGTGCGGTGAGCTGCACAAAGGCGGCAGAAATCCAGACACTTGTCTGCTTGGTAACCTCGGTATTAAAGACACCCTGCACACTCATCAGAATTCCGGATATCAGTGAAATGATCATTCCCCACATGGAAAAACCTCCCTTCGTTTTGGTTAGTTTTCCCGTATCCATTACTTTTATACAGCAATAAGGCGGGCAGACCTACTATATTGCTGTACAAAAAAATAGTGAACCATCCGGCTCACTATTGATATATGCTTTTCTGGTAGTGTTTTAGATACCTTTCTCCGTAAAAATTTCATCTAAAATACGACACATTTCGTTGATATGCTCCTTACCGGCAACAAGAGGAGGAACGATACGGATAATATTGGTTCCGGCTGAGATCAGGATCAGTCCCTTTGATAAAGCTGCACCTACAATCTCTCCTGCCGGTACGTCAAGCTCAATTCCCTGCATGAAGCCAATTCCGCGGACATCCTTAATGCAGGAATGCTTTGCGGCAAGAGCATTTAGCTTATCGATCAGATATGGGGCAAGCTCATTGACATGTTCTACAATATGATCCTTCTTGTAAATCTCGAATACCTTGCAGACTGCTGCGGTTGCAAGAGGATTGCCGCCGTAGGTGGTGCCATGGTCGCCCGGAACAAGTGCCTGTGCAATCTCTTCCTTTGCTGCGAATGCGCCGACCGGTACACCGCAGCCGAGTGCCTTTGCACTGGTTATGATATCCGGCAGGATACCGTAATGCTGGAATGCAAACATCTTTCCGGTTCTTCCCATACCGCACTGGATCTCGTCGAGGATCAGAAGAATGCCTTTCTCATCACAGAGTGCACGAACGCCCTTCATAAAATCCTCAGAAGCCGGATGGATACCTCCCTCGCCCTGTAAGGATTCCATAATAATGGCACAGGTGTCCGATGTGATCAAAGCCTTTACGCTGTCCAGATTGTTGTATTCTGCGAAAGAAACGCCGCCGATCAACGGTTCAAACGGTTCTCTGTAATGCTTTGTTCCTGTGACGGAAAGAGCTCCCATAGTACGACCGTGGAAGGAATGCTCCATCGCAATGATCTCGCCGCCGTTGTCCGGATTCTTGGTGCGTGCGTATTTTCTGGCAAGCTTTAACGCACCCTCGATCGCTTCTGCTCCACTGTTGGTGAAGAAGACACGATCCATTCCGGATGCCTCACAGAGATAATTGGCCGCCTTTACGGCAGGTTCATTAAAGTAGAGATTGGAGATGTGGATCAGCTTATCGACCTGATCCTTCAGTCCCTGCTTGTACTCCTCGTTACTGTAGCCGAGTGCAGATACGGCAATGCCGGCACCCATGTCCAGATATTTCTTTCCTTCGTCATCGATCAGATACATTCCCTCACCCTTGACGAAGGTAGTGCTTCTGTTGTAGGTATGTATAAAATGCTGGTCAGCTTTCCGAATATCCATAATCATCCTCCGTTCCTGCCATGCCGAGTGGATGGCATATCTATATTATACTGGTGCTGATGTATTGCTATGCACGTTCGTTGTCATATAATCCGCCCTCAGTATCAATGATTGCGGTTCCTATACCCTTCTTGGTAAAGAACTCAAGAAGCAGGCAGTGTTCAATACGTCCGTCCAGAATATGGACTCTGCCGACACCGGCGTTGACTGCATTGACACAGTTGGTTACCTTTGGAAGCATACCACCGCTGATCGTACCGTCTGCAATCAGATTGCGTGCATCGTCAAGGCTCATAACTGAGATCAGTGTGGATGGATCCTTTGGATCCTTGCAGACACCTTCAACATCTGTGAGGAATGCAAGCTTCTCAGCGCCAAGTGCTCCGGCAATGGCACATGCCGCATCGTCAGCGTTGATATTGTAGGTCTCACCATCCTCGCCAAGACCGATCGGTGCGATGATCGGGATAAAATCGTTGGCAAGCAGTGTATCGATCACGAGTGTATCGACCTTCTTGACATCACCGACATATCCGATGTCCTTTCCGTTTGGTTTTTTCTGGTCTACCTGAAGAAGACCACCGTCCTTGCCGGAGATACCGACTGCCTTTACACCAAGACGTTCGATCATCTGAACCAGATACTTGTTCAGACGGTTTAATACCATCTCAGCGATCTCCATGGTTTCCTTGTCTGTTTTACGGAAACCATCGACAAATTCCGTTTCCTTGCCGACCTTACCAATCCATTTGCTGATCTCCTTACCGCCGCCGTGAACGATGATCGGCTGCATACCGACAAGCTTTAACAAGGCAACGTCCTGAATCACGCTCTCCTCGAGCTTTTTGTCCAGCATCGCGCTTCCGCCGTATTTGACAACGACGATCTTATTATTAAAGTCACGGATATACGGAAGAGCCTCGATCAGAGTCTCTGCTTTTCCTAAGATTTCATTCATATATGCACTTTTCTCTTCTACACTCATTTTCTCTCTCCTTATCTTGCGTCTGCTTTACGGGAATACCGGAGGCATGGTAAGACCGGTGTTTTCCGGAAGTCCGAATAAAAGATTCATATTCTGTACTGCCTGTCCTGCGGCGCCCTTTACCAGATTATCAATGGCGCCCATCATAATGATTCGGTTGGTTCTCGGATCAATCTTGAAGCTGACATCAACGAAGTTGCTTCCCTCAACCCAGCGTGTCTCCGGACACACATCCTTATCAAGAACACGGACAAAATACTCATCTTTATAATATTTATCGTAAATGCTTCTGACCTCATCGTATGTAACATCCTTTGTCAGGGAAGCATATGCGGTTACAAGAATACCTCGGTTCATCGGAACAAGATGTGGGGTAAAGTTGATAACAACGTCCTGACCGGAGGCATAGCTTAACTGATCCTCAATCTCCGGTGTGTGACGGTGTGTAGCAACACCGTACGCCTTGATACTTTCGTTGACCTCACAGTACAGATTGGCAACCTTGGCTCCACGACCGGCGCCGGAGGTGCCGGATTTCGCATCGATGATAACTGTATTCATGTCGATCAGTCCCTCTTTGGCAAGGGGATAGACAGACAGAACGGAGCAGGTTGGAAAACAACCCGGATTGGCGATCAGACGCGCTTTTTTGATATCCTCACGGTTGATCTCACACAGTCCGTAAACAGCTTCTTTGATAAAGTCCGGACTCTCATGGTGGATTCCGTACCACTTCTCGTATTTGTCAACATCCTTGATACGGAAATCCGCACTTAGATCGACAATCTTAACCTTGGATAATATTTCTTCGTTGACAAGGGAGCCGCAAAGTCCCTGCGGGGTTGCCGTGAAGATAACATCAACCTGGTCGGCAAGCTCCTGCATATTCTCTCCCTTACAGACGTCCTCTACGAGCCGGAACATATTTCCAAATACTTCACTGTATCGCTTATCGATATAGGAGCGTGAGCCATACCAGACAATTTTAGCCTCCGGATGGCGAAGTAAAATACGCACGATCTCCTGTCCTGCATATCCTGTTGAACCGATAATTCCTACTTTGATCATAGTCAAACCTCCTATATCATGTCTTCTTATTGATATATAAATCTCTCATTATAAAACCATAACGTTGTTTATTATACGCCTCCATCCACGATTATGCAACAAAAATCACAGGCGTAAAGACGACGTTCCGAAAATGCCTCCCGAAATATACAGCGGGAAAATATAGCAAAACACAGAAAAAGGCAGAGTGCAAACTGCATCACTGCCTGTCGTTCATGAAATGATATTAAGACAGATAAGCTCTGTCTGCAACAGATCACTGCCTCACGAAATAAAGTCGTCATTTAGTAAAGATTGACGCCCATATGCTCCAGACGGGATAATACGGTGGAGATCGGAAGTCCGACAACGTTGAAGAAATCGCCGGCAATATCACGGATATATGCGGCTCCGCGTCCCTGAATGCCGTAGCCACCTGCCTTATCCATCGGCTCACCGGTCTGGATATAGGATGTGATCAGCTCCGGAGTCATCGGGATCATATCAACGATCGTTCTGACATGAAATGTATCGATCAGTCCCTTGCCGCCTGAGACCGAGATCAGAGTCACCCCGGTAAAAACCTCATGACGGTTGCCTTGAAGCATCTGGAGCATCTTATGAGCTTCTGCCTCATTAGAGGGCTTTCCTAATACCTTGCTGTCCTTTACCACAACGGTATCCGCACCGATCACAACAAAATCGTTTTCAAAGTGTGCGGCAACATCCTCTGCCTTAGCCTTGGAAAGTGCTTCGACAAGAGCTGACGGGCTGTCTGCCGTAATCAGATCCTCATCGATGCTGCTTGGGATCACCTCACAGGAAATGCCAACCTGTTCTAATATATCCTTCCGTCTCGGGGAAGCAGATGCCAAAATAATTCTTGCCATATGTACCTCATATCCTTTCCGGTCGATGCCGATTATTTAAAATGATTTCGTAACAGGGACGGATCCTGCTCCAGATGCGCATAATCATTAAAACGATCCAGATAAAATCCGTTTTGATCTTCGTCATAGTGAAGCTGTGTGATACTGCAGTTTTCGAGAGAGGTTCCAAACATCAGTCTCTTTGCAAAATCACCACCAAACAGAGCGGTCAGAAGAATGCGGATCACACCGCCGTGTGTCACAACAGCAATGTTCTGATATTCGGATTCGATCCATTCCCGGATGATCGGCATAACTCTTGCAAGAACGCTCTCGCCTGTTTCACCCTGCGGATACCAGATCTCCTCGGTCGGTACAAAGAAATCTCCGATAAATTCATTCACCTCATCCAGCGCATTGCTCTTTTGGACGCGTCCTTCGGCAAAACGGTCGAGCTGCTCCTGATAATAATCCGCATAAAAACGCTTCACAACTGCATCCGGCTGACCGGTAAGCTCACCGAAATCAACCTCTGCCAGCGCCGGACGAATCTGCAGATTGTCAAGAAGCTTTTCCTGTCCGCTAAAGGCGATCTTTGCGGTCTGTTCGGCACGGATCAGGTCGCTGCAGTAAACAATATCAACGGGATAAAGCTTCATGCGCTGTCCAAGCAGGGCAGCCTGTCGTTCTCCCTCCGGTGCAAGATCTACATTTACGTTACAGTCAGAACTGCTTTGTCTGCCATGACGTATCAGATAAATATTCATTGTGTTACTTCCTCACTATCCTTCCCTTGTTGTTTCTTTTTCTTGATGACAGCCTTTGTCCGGGCTGTCTTTTTAGGTTTTATTTCATCCATCAGGGAATCGTAGGTAATGGTTCCGAGTGGAATGATCTCTGTGTGAAATAAATTATCATCGAACAGAGGATCAGATTCCTTCTGATCTGCCACAAGCTTCTCATAGACATTCTTACGGCTGGTGTAGTCCGTCTCCTCTACGGAACGGATCGGAACAGAGCTTGCATATGCGTAACCGTCGAGCCAGTTTATCACAACGTCATCCCAGTTGTCAAACTTCTTCTGCAGCCGCAGTGCAGCCGGTTCCAACACAGCCTGCGCCTCATCGAGATTGATATAATCAGCGATATAGCCCCACTGTGCCAGATGTGAAATGCGGCACAGATCCCAGGCAAGAAGTCCCTTGTTGCCCCAGGTATCCCAGATATACTGAAGGTTATCGTAATGTGTCTTAAGATCACCGCTGACCTGCTTTAATGCCTTTTTGCGCTGGGCTTTGGACATTTTGTTCAGATCATGTGCTTCTCTTTTATAATCTGTGCGGCTTCCGGTATTGTAAAGTGCGTCTATCTGCTTTAATAACTGTTTGCGGTTGGAAATATTCCAGCTGGAACGTAAGATACTTTTGGCTGCTTTTGCATTGGCATCCGTGGTATCATAGCCGCCGAAATAATAAGGACTGCCATCATTGATTGAGATCAGGACAGCGCCCATGGCTCGTCCCCAGGCACCGAGGTTTGAAGCTTCATTTTCATTGTGTCCCTTTAATACCTGTTCCTTTGCTGTGCTCTGTGCAGCTTCCTCTGAGCCGGCAGTGTCCGCCTGCTCCATAGTACACCCGGTTATTCCGGTTACGGTCAGACTCACAGCAAGTCCAAAAGCCAGAAAACGATGTCCCGCAATCTTATTATTCATTGTATTAACCATGCCTTTCCATAATCTGCACCTATTATATATCGAATCGAAATGCGTTTCAACTATGTATTATTCTGCGCTGTAATCGATCATAAACTGAAGCTCACTGCCCTCTTCCGGTGCCTCCCCACAGTCGCGGTTGGTGCCATCCGGCAATGCCTCAAACAGATGCATTTCACCCGGTTCGTCTCCTTTTACAACAGCAAAATATTGCAGATCCTCCGTCTGAGGATTAAAACGCAGCAAAATGACCGGACAGATTCCGGCGTACATGTGGGAGGAAGGCATCGTGATACGGATCACAGAAAGATTCTCTCTTGCATTGATCGAAAGAAGATCAAAATCATCCTCTGTATACGGACAACCGATTTCCTTGGGATATGCCTGCTCATACAACTTTAAAAGCTCTGTGGCACAGTCCTTACGGAGACGTTCGACCATATCCGTCTTACCGGCAAAAAGAGCCTTCGGAAGAAGTTCTGCTTCCACACGCTGACGAGCCATGGCATGAAGCTGTGTCTCTGTGAGCGGTGCAGACTGACCGCCGTTACCGTTTGCCTTGCGGTTGACCTTTGTATTCAGAGGAATATTCTGGTCGAAAGCGTTTAAGATCACGCCGGAAATGCCGCCGTCTGCGGCAACCAGATCAAGACAGCTTGTAAATGGCATCGTTAAAAGCAGAGGAAACTGCTGGTCTCCCTTCTCTGCCTGCTTCTGTGTTGTAAATACAGGAAGATAACGTCTGCCCTCCGCATTCTGTAATACGGCAGGACGCGGAGAAAATCCCTCAGGGATCCCCTGCTCCATACCGGAGCCGGAAATAAGCTGACGGATCAGAGCCGGATCTGTTCCCGGAGGAATGGCTGCAGGCACGTAGAGTGTACCCTGCTCCAGCTCCTTAACCAGAAGATTTAAATTATCTTTGTTATTGTCGTTTCGTAAGCGATCGGCGAGCTGCTCGATCTTTCTGCTGTTCTGATTGTCCACGCCTTTTGTCCTTTCTAATCTAATGCTTCATTTGAAACAATTCACTCATTTTATCTTTATTCATATCGCTGTAATAGCCATACTGTAATATCTCGTAATCTTCCAGAAGCTTCTTGACCGTATCGGTTTCATCACTGTCGTAATTATGCCATTTGCCCTCGGTATCCATATAACCATTGACGTTCATGGCCGGAATATCGGCAGAAAGCTTCTCAAGATACTGGTTATAGTGCGGCAGATCGATGCCTGCCTGTTTTAACAGCATATTTTCGAGATAGTTATTACTGATTACAGCATTCTGCTCTTCTTCAATATCGTAATTTGCCCAGATAATAAACGGAACGGCATAACGCTTCTGGATATCCTCCAGGTTCCATTCGCTCTGAGGTTTGCCAAGCAGCTCTTCATAAAAGGCGGTCTCGATTGACGGAAAATGATCGCCGAACATACAGATGATCGTTGGCTCGGTCTGCTTGGAAAAATAATTGAGCAGATACTGGAATGCCTGATCGGAAACATGTGTTGCAGAGAGGTATTCTTTTGCCTCGGTATAATAAGAGCCCTCCACATATACAGGTGTTTTCCAGTTCGTATTCGTCAGATAACCGCCGTGATTCTGAATCGTCATATCGAACAGATAAAGCGGCTTATCACCCTTGTTCTCGTAAAGCTCAATGACTTTCTTGTAGCTTTCCTTATCGCTGATATAACGGACATACTCCGGCTTCTTAAAGTCATCGATCGTGATAAAATCATCAAACTTCATACTCTTATAGGTGGCAATACGGTTCCAGTTTGCACCACTGCTCGGGTGGACTGCTTTGCAGCTGTAGCCCTGCTCCTTCAGATAAGATGGCAGTGAGAAGGTGGAGTTATGCATAAACTGCTGATAAACGTTACAGCCACTCGGGAAGAATGCCATGGTGTTGCCGGTCATGGCTTCAAATTCGGAATTACTGGTGCCGGCACCAAAGACGGATACATAATCTCTTCCCTTAATCGTGTTCTTTGTGAGGCTGTGGATATAAGACAGAGGATCTCTGTTATAGCGCACATCTCCCACCAGAGAAAAATCTGCCAGACTCTCATTCATGATCAGGATAATGTTTGGCTTTTTACCGTTCAGCGAAGTGTTTTTTGTGAAGGAGGCGTTGGTGGCCATCTTCTGTGTGGTTCCTTTGCCGTCAGTCAGAGGTACCGATGTGGTGGCTGTGGTATCTGATCCTGTGGTTGTCCGGGTAGAGTCGGCTTCCTTCAGAATATCGGAAACCTTGTCCTCGGAGTAACCGGATGGTGTCGATACGCGCAGATAATGCAAATTGATGAAATAATTCATATAAAATCCATTGGCCTTGCAGGAAGAAATCTTGTTCCATACATTATCCTGAATACCGCATGCCGGTAAAATGTTTGTATTGTATAATACAGCAATGATCGCGATGCCCGGTACAACCGTAGCGGAAAAGCGGATCAGTTTCTTTGGAATCGGGCGTTTTATTCCCTTCCTGCGTGTCCGGAAGATTAAGATACACCATATTGCAAATGCAGGAAGCACTACAAACTGTGCCGGTGTAAGCGAGAAGGTGTAGGTGGAAGCTACCTCTGTCGCTGTCGCTACACCAAGGATATCTGCCGGAAGAAACGGTGTTCCGCGGACATTCATAATGAACAGATTGGCAAGTCCGATCGGGAACAGCAAAAGATCCATCACCAGCATGGCAATGCCGACGTTACCGATCAATGCTGTAAACAACAATTCAACCGCGCCTAAAAGCAGCCATGTAAACAGCCATACATTCGGCAGAATCGTTAAGAACGTGCCGTTCATCATTTCCAGCATGGATGCCAGGAATAACGGATTAAAAATAATGATCAGTATTCGCGCTGTCAGTAAAACCTTCGGCTCACTCAGAACCCATTTGACAAAATTACGCGGTGACTTTCTCGTGGTACGCTTATGCTTTTTGCTGTGTTTAAGCTCCTTCTGACGCATCTTGTAGTATCGTGTGGAATACTCTGTCATACGCTCGAAGACAATCACAAACAGCACAAGGATCTCAAGTACAAAGACCACCATCGGGAAAAGCTGACGGTAGCTGTAGGAATATGAGATATTCATGGACTTGGCATGCGTCTGCATCTTCAACGTCGACATATAGGTATTCGGATCTGTCCGGTTGGTCGTATTGACGGTTGGAATCAGTGCATATGGTGTATTCTCGCTGCTGCAGGTCATACGGATACAGCATGTAACTCCTTTTGGAATGACAACGGCATGATCCATATTAACAACAAATTCTGCGTTCGGCGTGATATCCTTCACGTCAACATCCTCGCTGAATACAACGTCATTGTTGCCGTCCATCACCTGAATGTGAAGCGTATCTCCGACCTTGTTCTTTTTGAAGGAACCAAAGCTGATGGAGAATGAATTTAAAACGACTCTGCGGTCGAAACAGAACTTTTGGCGGATCACCTCTGTGTCCGGCAGAATACCGATCACGGCACTGTTACTGTTGCCTGCCTCTGTGGTTACCTGCTGCAGGGATACAAGCGATCCCACTAAAAAATACTGCAATGTAAAGATTGCGATCATTAATATGGCAAAAAAAGCCATTCGTTTTCGTGTCAATTTAAAATATTTCCGAAACATAGTTAAAATTATCCTTCTTCCGTATTTATAATTTCTCAATTATGAAAATATAGTCCATCTTTTATGATACTGTTTTCTTGTTATTATTGTCAATGATCATCCTTGTGATCCTGTGCTCCTGCAGATTTATAATTTCCATTGGCAATTTCACTGAATGCCTTTTGGTTTTTCTTTTTCTGAACATCTGCAGGCGTGCCGCCGGTCTTTAAGCCCTGATATATCTTCACGCCGAGTGCAAGGACAAGCGCTGCATAGACAAACAGAATGATCTCTGTCGGTAACAGCTTAAGAACACCCTTCTGATACAATGCAGCCGGTACATCCGTCAGAAAATGAAGTGCCACGGCAACCCAGTACATGTATTTCTTGCCGGCAACATAGACTGCCTGGAAAACAAGGATCGATAATGCGATCTGCACCATCATCGCAGAGATACGCTCGAGATCTGCCATATAGCAGGTCATCTTTGTTACCCCCTTGATATTGGTGATCAGCTGGTTTAACGCATCCACAGACTGTGAGCTGTCCTTGTAGGCAGAAAGCATCTTGTCCATGGAACCACTGTTAATAAGCTGTCCGTACGCATAATACTGAATATAAGTAACACCAAGCACAAGAACGCACTCAATACCGCCATGGCCGATACCATATGTGACAGCCGTCTCCTTATTCGGATGCTTTGTCAGTACAAAGCGGAATGCAAGATAACGTCCGGTCTCCTCAAAAAGTGCGGCAACGGTTGCCGCATAGATCACATATAAAACAACATTGCCGTTGATCGCTTTTGATACCGGGTTACTTGATAAAAGAAAAAGGGAATGCGGGATCATTTCCAGCATTCTGGAAAATGCGATAAATACCATAATACCAACCCAGAACGGAACGAGACTGCGCTTGGTATACATCTTCCATGCAACAATAAGTACGACAGGGATCGTAATTGCTAAAACTCCTGTCTGAAGCATGGCATTTAATATGTTTTGTTCAATCATTCTATTGTTCTCCTTAATACAAATTGATATGATTAAGTATAATATGCTTTAATCATTTATTTAGAGTAACACAAGGGGCTTTTTATTGCAAATCATATTGGGATCGTTTATGATTTTTTCAGTAATATTTAAGAAATGGAGTGACAGATTATGAAAAGCAGTGCAGAACTTAAGAAAGATATTTTGGCGATCGATCATCGTGGATATCCCGGTTATAAGGGACTTCGCGGCAGATATCAGTTTAAAGATCATGTATTGTCCATCGATCATGTGCAGGGAGATCCATTTGCGTCTCCATCTCATTTGTCGGTGCATGTTGATGGACATAAGGCAGGTTTTCCGAAGGATTATTATCAGGATGATATTTCCAGGATTACGCTGCAGGATCATCTGACAAGATGCTTTGGAAGGGCACTGGCACCGTTTAGCTTTAAGGCAAAGGGCTCCGGTAAAAGCGGTCTTTTATCGGTATCGCATTGCGGACAGCAGGTGCTTGAGCGCACCGCCTGTGAGGTGTCGGCAGACGGCTCGGTGACGGTTCGGTTTGAGGCAGGCTTTCCGGCGAACGGGCGAAGTGTCAATGCAGGGGAGCTTGTTAAAATGTTGTTTCAGTTTGTGCCGGAGGCAGCGCAAATCGCATTGTTTTATGACAGACTTAACAAAAATGCATTGAAGGCGGCGATCGAGCTTGCCCGTGACCAGCAGTTTATCAGGGAGCATTTGAGTGAACAGGGGCTGTCAGCATTTCTTGCAGACGGCTCGGTGCTTCCGAGAGAAAGCGGAATCTCTGACCGCCCGATGAAGGGTGCTGTGCCGTTTCAAAGTCCGGCTTCCTGTGCAGTGACCGTTACTCTCCCATATCACGGTCCGGTCACCGGTATGGGGATCAAGAAGGGCATTACGCTTTTTGTCGGCGGTGGCTATCATGGCAAATCGACGATTTTGCAGGCACTGGAGATGGGTGTTTATAACCATATCGCCGGAGACGGCAGAGAATATGTGATCACGGATCCGAGTGCATGGAAGCTTCGTGCAGAGGACGGACGAAGTATTTCCCATACGGACATCTCTCCGTTTATCAATCATCTGCCAAATAAAAAGGACACAGTTCATTTCTCCACGGAGGATGCCAGTGGAAGCACTTCGCAGGCGGCAAATCTGATGGAGGCTGTGGAAAGCGGCTCTAAGCTGCTTTTAATTGATGAGGATACCTCTGCCACGAATTTTATGATCCGCGATGAGCTGATGCAGAAGGTGATCTGCCGCGAGGAGGAGCCGATCACGCCGTTTATCGAGCGGTGCCGCAGTATGTATGACGATCTTGGCGTCTCTTCCATTATCGTTGCCGGAAGCTCCGGCTCATTTTTCGGGATTGCAGATACGATCATTCAGATGAAGGAATATGTTCCGTATGATATTACAGAGCGTGCCAGAGAAGCGGCTGCCTCTTATCCGGCACTCAAACAGCAGGAGCATTTCCCTGTCTCAGACAATATGCGTGCACCGAAGGCAAATCAGGCATTAAAAAAAGATCCCCGTCTCAAAATGAAAACGATGGGGACCAATGAAATGCTGCTTGCAAAGGACGCAATCGAACTGCGCTATCTGGAACAGCTGATCGATCCGGAGCAGACAAATGCACTTGCTTATGCCCTGAAATATCTGGAATTGAACCGTATGAACGGATCAAGAACGGTTCCGCAGCTTCTGGATGATATCGAAGCGCTGACTGCCTCCAAAGGCTTAAGTGCTTTGTATGATAAAGAATATGTCCGTTCCGGTCTTGCCATGCCGCGTCGTCAGGAAATCGCAGCATGTCTGAACCGATACCGGAAATTATATTTTAATTAGTATTCTGTCCGTTTAATGGAACATCCTCCACGATGCGTCCCTTGTCAAGATTCGGCTGCAGAAAGTTTTCTTTGGCATATTCCCAGAGTGCCTTTGAACCCTTATCGGTATTGCGGTTGCGCCCAAGGATCTGGCTTAGCCGGATCCCGCGGTCAGCCCAGCTTTTGCCGTCTGTCGCATTATTTAACATCATCGGCTGCAGATTGTCCATGGTTCTTGCAAAGCGGGATTCCGGCGTGTTCTGGGCTTCAAATTCTTCCCAGATCTCGCGGAATTTCTTTCCCTGATCCGGTGGAAGTATCTGAAAGATCCGGTCGGCTGCGGCAAGCTCGCGCGCCTTTTGCGTTTTCTTGCCCTCCTCATCGTAAGCGTAGGTATCTCCTGCGTCGATCTCGACAAGATCGTGGATCAGAAGCATCGTGACAGTGCGCAGAACATCGATCTCTTCGTTAGCGTATTCACTCAAAAGAATTGTCATGATTGCCATATGCCACGCATGTTCTGCGTCGTTTTCCCTGCGGACGGCTCCGGTCAGATACGTCTGTCTGCCGATAAATTTCTCCTTGTCGATCTCCAGACAAAATGTCATCTGCTGCTCTAATCGTTCGTTATCCATAATGTTCCTCCGTTTCTGTGATTATCTATCTTTTGTCACAAATAGAATTGCTTTTTTCATGTTTGTAAGAAAGCTGACAGATACATAATGCTATCTGCCAGCTTTTCATTTTCTTATCCAAGAAGTCCTGTACTAAAATAACGTTCCATGCGGTCGGCAAGAACCGTAGCAATCACCTTGTCTTTGCCGTATTTTTCAGCCATTCTCTCACATGCCCAGATATTGGCTCCGGAAGATGTGCCGCATAAAAGTCCCTGTACACGGGCAAGCTGTCTCGTCCGTGCAATCGCATCCTCATCGGATACCTCCACCACATCATCGATCAGCGAGGTATCAAGAACAGCCGGAATAAATCCGTCGCCGATGCCCTGGATCTGATGGATGCCTGGTTTGTCACCGTGCAAGGCGGAAACGTTTTTGGGCTCTACCGCAATGACCTTAACCTCCGGATTATGATCCTTCAGGTAACGACCGATGCCTTGAAGCGTTCCGGCACTTCCGAGTCCTGCCACAAAAATGTCGACCTTGCCGTTTAACTCTTCATAGATCTCAGGTGCCGTCGTCTGATAATGAATGTCCGGGTTTGCCGGATTTTCAAACTGCTGTGGCATAAAGCCTCTATCACCAAGCTCCTGTAAAAGCTCCTGTGCTCTGGCAACAGACCCGCCAATGCTCTCCTTTGCCGGGGTGAGCACAAGCTTAGCGCCGAGACTCTGTATGATCTTTTTGCGCTCCTCACTCATATTCTCCGGCATGACAATGATGACTTCATAGCCCTTCCGCACACCGACTAAGGAAAGACCAATCCCGGTGTTGCCGGAGGTCGGTTCCACGATCGTCATTCCCGGCTTTAAAAAACCGTCCTTTTCTGCCTGCTCGACCATGTTTTTGGCAACACGGTCCTTGATGCTGCCGCCGGGATTTAAAAATTCTGCCTTGGCATAAATATTACAGCCGGTGGACTCCTTTAAGCTGATCATCGGTGTGTTACCGATGCAGTCAATAATGTTATAAATCATACTATTCCTCTTTTCCGGGCAATGTCCATTTTATTTATAAATATGCATTGTATGCTGAAAATCAACCAATGATCTCGGACAGATTACGCTGAATGCCGGCTGCGACCTCCGGATCATTCATTGTATAAACATGAATATGCTTTACGCCATTGGCGATCAGATCAATGATCTGGTCCGTTGCGTAAGCGATACCGGCCTGTTTCATCTTCGCCGGTTCATCCCCGAACCAGTCTACGATCGATTTAAAACGTGCCGGCACACAGCTGCCGGAAAGCTGGATGCTTCGTGCAACCTGATTCTTCTTGGTGATCGGCATGATACCTGCAATGATCGGTACCATGACCCCCGCTTCGCGAAGACGATACAGATAATTATAAAAAATGGAGTTGTCAAAAAACATCTGTGTCGTCAGAAATTCACAACCGGCATCTACCTTTTCCTTAATATGGAGAATATCCATTGCCTTGGAGTTTGCTTCCGGATGCCCCTCCGGATAACATGCGCCGCCGATACACATTTCCGGTGCGATACATTTGATCTCACGAACCAACTCAGCAGCGTAATGAAACTGTCCCGGCAATGGAAACTCTGTCTCCTTTGGAATGTCACCGCGCAGAGCCAGAATATTTTCAATGCCTGCTTCCTTCATCAGCGTGATCTGCTTTTCGACCGTTTCTTTTGTCGAAGAAAGACAGGTCAGATGCGCCAGAGAATTAACACCGTAGGCATCCTTGATATCCTTGGCGATCTGGATCGTATACTTGCTGGTACCGCCACCGGCTGCACCATATGTAACGCTCATAAAATGCGGCTTAAGTGCAGCGATATCGCGAACTGCTTCATTAACCTTCTCGGCTGCTGTCGTTGTCTTCGGCGGAAATACCTCCATGGATAATGTTACTTTATCGGATTTTAATACCTCTGTAATCTTCATTTTATTCCTCATTTCTGCACACATTTTCTGTATATATATGTTTGTGTCCGGTGTGTGCGAAGGACACGGATAAGGCACTCCTAAGAATACCATAAACCGAAAAAAATCTCAAACCAAAATAAGATTTTACGTTACGAGCATTTTCCTATATCATAAAACAATCCCAGGCCGGCGATATATCTCAGACCTGGGATATCAACATTAACAAATCAAACTATGCAGTGTATTGTTTCAGGCTTTCCTCCTCGGAAAGAGCTGCCTCAGCACATGCGTCGTACTTTTTCATGACACCGACGCCAATCGCATATGGACCGGTATGAACACAGATTGTTGCACCGATCTGGACAAGGTGTGACGGCTCAGTAACGCCAAACGACTGAAGCTCTTTATCGAGGAGCTTCTTAAACTGCTTTCCCTCTTCCTCATCATAGCCAAAGCCCAAGGAATAAATATAATTCTTTGGATCATCGTTGTTCTCCTCAAAATACTGCTTTAATAATTCGAGAATCTTTACCATGGACTTCTTACGGCTGCGTGCCACACCGGAGGAATCAATCGATCCGTCCTTTAATGTGATCATCGGCTTTAAACGCAGCATGGAACCGGCCATACCGGCAAGCTTGCCGATCCTGCCGCCGTGCTGCAGATATGTTAAGTCTCCCACGGTAAAGAAAATGCGCCCGCGGTCCATCATCTCTCCGGTCAGTACGGCTACGGTCTTCTCATAGGAGTAACCTGCATCCCGCATCTTTGCTGCCTCGATTGCATAAATTCCCTGTGTAACCGTTGCTTCCAGAGAATTGATCACGGTAATTTTCGCCTCCGGGTAATCTTCAAGCACGATCTCCTTTGCATTGGCTGCGGCATTGTAGGAACCGCTTAAGGTACTGGTGATCGTCATGCAGATAACGGCTCTGCCTTCTTTGACATGTGGCAGAAACGCATCGACAAAATTCTGAACGGACGGCAGAGACGTCTTCGGATATACATCAGGCTCTGTCACCATACGCTCATAGACATCGCGGATACCGATCTCATCAATCTCCTTCTGATAGTTCTCGCCGTCGAAGGATACATAAAACGGTATCACCTGAATATTATATTTCTCTCTTAACTCCATTGTCAGATCACAGGATCCGTCGCTGATAATCTGGAATTGCATAATCATTCCTCACTCTTTCCAAAAGGTTTTTGTTTCTTTACGACACAGTTTACATGTTCTGTTCCACATAGTATCAATAACTACATTCTAACATATACAAAACCTCTGTCAATAGTATTTACAAATTAATCATGGAAAATTCCAGAAATATTAAGAATTGGATATGCTTATAAAATCTTACTCCCGTTGGCGGTCAGGCGGAAGCGTGCACCGAGAATATCAGCAGCTTTCCGACACATCTGCATCCGTCCGAGGAAAATGTCAAAATATTCGTACATGGTACAGATGTTTTCATCAATCTGCAGGTTCAGGGAAATCTGTTTCTTGGGAAGACTGATCTTTAAATGAGACTCTGTCACGGCAAAATTAACACGGTCGTGCATATCGTAGGTGGCACGCTCCTTGTCGCGGACGCGGTTTCTGCGGACGTCAGTTTTATCGGCGAGAATCAGTGCTGCGGATAATGCATCGAAAGCACTGCCGGTTGATTCATCGTGGCTTGCGATCGCGGACATGATCTGAATGCGGTCTTCCAGGGAAATATCCGTTTTCTTCATCCACTCATTGGCAAGCAGTGCTCCATATTCCGCATGGTGGCTCCGGTTGACGCAATTGCCGATATCGTGCATAAAGCCGGCGATCTTTGCCAGCTCGATCGTATGCTCCGGATATTCAAATTTCTTCAGGATCATTCCTGCCCGTTCAGCGACCAGAATACAATGCTTTTCGGAATGATCGGTATAACCCATGACACCTAACTTTTCATTGCCGCGGGCGATATATTCTCTTAATTCTCTGTCTTTTTTGATTTCTTTATATTTCATTGGATTTATCACCGTTCTCTCTGATTTGTTATAACCGCGTGATCGCGTCCATGGCAAGCACGGAGCGTTCGCACTCTTCTGCCGATAAGGTAAGCTGACAGCAGTAAGGACTGCCCTTCATGTACTTTGCTGCGTAGCTGAGTCCGTTTGTTTTCTCATCCAGAAACGGCTTATCGATCTGCATCGGATCGCCCAGCAGGATGATCTTTGTCCCCTTGCCGGCGCGGGTGATGATGCCCTTTACCTGATTGGGTGTCATATTCTGTGCCTCATCGATAATCAGATAAGTACCGACGATCGAACGACCACGGATAAAATTCAGTGCTTCGGTCTGGATGATCCCACGTTCAAAGATTTCCTGGATCTTATCCCGAAGTGCTTCTTCGTCCTCGTAGCGGTTCTCCTCATCGGAATCCAGGATCTGCTCCAGATTATCAATGATCGGACGCATCAGCGGCGCAATCTTTTCTTTCTCTCCGCCCGGAAGGAAGCCGATGTCATCATCAAATTGTGCATTCGGACGGCACACAATGATGCGCCGGTATTCTCCCGACGGATTGTTGTACACCTTTTCCATGCCGACGGCAAGCGAATAGAAGGTTTTGGCGGTTCCGGCCATGCCCTTGATGATCACAAGAGGGATTTCCTTTGCCGGAAGCATCAGTGCCTCCTGCATAAAATACTGTCCCAGATTCTGTGGCTTTACCCCATAGGGCTTTGTCTTCTTATAGCGTAAAGGTACGACCTTCTGACCGGTCACCCTGCCAAGTAATGTCTTGCCGGAGGACTGATCCGGAGTAAGGATCAGAAATTCGTTTTCGGCCGCTTCGACCGGACTTGTTTTTCCATTTTCATCTGATATATAAAGAACGTCTAACGGGGCTCCGTGCTTTTTGAAGAGCTTTACCTGATCTTCTGGAATGTATGCCTGTGACCTGCCAGGATACCTATTGTCATCCTCTGAGATCTGTTCCGTGGTAAAGTCCTCTGCGCGCAGTCCAAGGATCTGTGCCTTCAGACGAAGCACAATATCCTTTGTCACAAGAACGATCTGCTGACCGCGCTTTCGCTGCTGAAAAAGACCTAGGCAGACCTTTAGGATACGGTTATCAGCTTTGTCCTCCGGGAGATCCGGAGGAAGTTCTACGTCCTTAAAGTTTTTTTCAATGCGGAGGGTACCGCCCTGCTCCAGCTTTACACCCTTTAAGAGATCTCCTTTGTTACGGTAGCTTTCCAGAATGCGGACAGCACTTCTTGCATTGGAGCCATTCTCACCTTCGTTTTTCTTCAGACCATCCAACTCCTCTACCACAACAAGCGGCAGGATCAGATTATTATCCTCAAAGCAGTGAAGGGCGTCCGGATTTTGTATCAGCACGTTGGTGTCGATTACATATGTTTTTTTCAAGTATCATTTCCCTCTTTCGTTTGATTTATTTTCATATATCTTAAACGCTCCGTGTAAAATCTGCTATCGTGATACGGTAAAGGGAATGTAAAACTTAGTGCATATTCTCCCGAAGCAGCCGTACAAGCTGGATCAGAATGGTTGGTAGTGCGGAAAGCAAAAGGATCATGCCGTATGCCGTTATGTTCAGCTTTGCCACCGAGAAGATACCGTGCATGCCAGGAACAAGCAGAACAATTCCAAGCAGGAAAACGCCTGCGGCAAATGCCCAGAGACTGTAGCGGTTTTTTCGAAAACCGATCCGCACGATCGAATGATGGCTGCGGCAATTAAAGCCATGGAACAGGCGCGCCAGGGACAACGTAGAAAATGCCATAGTCATTGCGGTCATATGATCGGTACGGTATCCGTAATGGTAAGCAATCATGGTTGCGATTGCGATCAGAATACCCTGTCCCAAAATCTGGACACAGTAGGCTCGCGTTAAAATTCCTTCCTTCTGGTCACGCGGCTTTCTTTTTAATAGATCCTTCTCCGGTGGTTCCATGCCAATCGCCAGAGCCGGAAGCGAATCGGTCAATAGATTGATAAACAGAAGATGTACCGGCTCGAACGGAATCGAAAGCCCTGCCAGTGAGGTGTAGAGCACGGCAAGGATTCCGGCCATATTGCCGGACAGAAGAAATCCGATCGCATTTTTGATATTGCGGTAAACATTGCGTCCGTTTGCAACGGCTTTAATGATCGTGGCGAAATTATCGTCCCCGAGAATCATCGAAGCGGCATCCTTGGCAACCTCGGTGCCGGTGATTCCCATGGCAACGCCGATATCTGCTTTTTTAAGTGCCGGAGCATCGTTGACACCATCTCCGGTCATGGAAACGATCTTTCCCTTTTGCTGCCATGCATCAACGATCCGGATCTTATTTTCCGGGGAAACGCGCGCATAAACAGAGATCTGTTCGATCTTATCCGCAAGCTCCTTATCATCCATATGGTCTAATTCCATTCCGGTAACGGCAAGATCTCCCTCTTTAAAAATACCGATCTGTCTGGCAATGGCTGTGGCAGTAATACGGTGATCGCCTGTGATCATGACAGTGCGGATACCTGCGGAATCAGCGTCCTTTACCGCTTTAGCGGACTCCTCTCTCGGAGGATCGATCATTGCGGCAAGACCGAGAAAGATCAGATCACGCTCTGTTTCCTGTGTCAGTGCGGTATCATCGGGAAGTTCGCGGCAGGCAAATGCCAGAACACGAAGTCCCTGCATTGAAAAGGACTGATTAATCTCAAAAAGCTTCTCAGCCTCTGTATGATCAAATGGAACCACGCCGTGTGAAGTGGCAACCTTTACGATGCGGTCCGTCATGGTATCTAAAGCACCTTTTACAAAGACAAGGTTTTGATCCTCTACAAGATAGCGGCTGCTCATCCGTTTACGATCGGAATCAAACGGGATTTCCTCCAGTCTTGTATATTGACGGCGCAGCTCCGGATAGTCGTGGCGAACCTGATCAGACATTTCAAGAAGTGCATATTCGGTCGGGTCACCAATCCCCTGTCCGTCAATAATATCGGAATCATTATTTAAAACAGCATTGAGAAGAAGCAGCTTGTGAACCGGATTTTCTTTGGAAAGCTCCGATGGAGCATATACATTCTGATCTGCGAAAAGCTGGCGCACCGTCATCTTATTCTGTGTCAGTGTGCCGGTTTTATCTGAACAGATCACAGATACACATCCAAGGCTTTCTACGGCTTTTAAATCCTTGATGATCGCATTTTCCCTTGCCATTTTCTGTGTTCCCATCGCCTGAACGATCGTGACGATCGAGCCGAGTGCTTCAGGGATCGCCGCAACAGCAAGCGCAACAGCAAATAACAGTGAATCTAACAGCCCGCTTCCACGGTACAGGCTCAGTCCGAAAACAAGGACACAGATCACCATGATCGCCATGGCAAGCTTTCCGCTGAAGCGGTCTAAACTGACCTGCAGAGGTGTTTTGCGTTCGCCGGTGTCATTCATGAGACGGGCAATCTTTCCCATCTCGGTGTCCATACCGGTTTCGGTGACAATGACCTCTGCTCTTCCGTAGGTGACAAGACTGCCGGAATAGACCATATTAATCCGGTCCCCGAGAGCAGCCTCACCGGTTAAAACAGTTTCTTCCTTATCAATATTGGTGGATTCTCCGGTTAAAGAGCTCTCATTGACCTGCAGGGAATAATTGTTCAGGATACGTCCGTCTGCGACCACAAGATCGCCGGCTTCCAGTAAAAGAATATCACCCGGAACAATATTCTGGGCGTCAAGCTCTGTTTTAATGCCGTCCCGGAGCACTTTGGCAGACGGGGACGAAAGCTTTTTCAGACTGTTTAAGGATTTGCGGGCTTTGCTGTACTGTACGGTTCCCAGCACTGCGTTCAGGATCAGAACGACAATAATAACCGCCGTGCTTTCCGGATTACCGGATATCGCCGATACGACCGCTGCAATGATCAGAATAATGACAAGCAGATCGGCAAACTGTTCGCCAAAAACGCGGAGCAGACTTTTTTGTTTCGCACAGTCTAACGTATTTAGACCGTGTTCCCGCAGCCTGTTATCCGCTTCACTTCCGGCGAGTCCCTCCATGGTCGTCTCCACTTCGGAAAGAACCTGCGACGTTGTCTGTTGATACCAGTTTTTCATACCTTTTTACCTCTCCCTTTCTGATAAAATTTTGTAAAATAAAATGAGACTTTTCATGCAGAATAAGATCCATTAAATGATCTGACTCTGCATGAAAAGTCTCATAACCGAACAAATATTAAGCGGTATGCATCACCAGGCGCGTGCGCCGAGATTGTTGACGATGCATTTAAATTACTCCCCTTACATGCGTGTTTATTAAATTAAAATCAGTATAACGGGCGTATCAGGATATGTCAAGACGTTTTTGTTCAACAGACATGTACAAAATCCCGACAATATCTGCAAGAACCCATCCGATCGGAATCGAGATCCAGATTCCGGTCACGCCGATAAAGCTTGAGAACAGGTATGCCAAAGCAACACGAAGCAAGGCGGATACGGTCTTTGTTGCCGGCACTGTAATTCTGTGCCACAAAGGTGGAGAATGCATTGCCAAAATTCTGCACCGGCAGGTACGCAAACGTGTCGATCTTAACGGCAGCTGCAAAGGCTGCCATGATCAGCACAAAGGCATGAAAGACTGCCGCTTTCAGAGCTTCCTTCACCTGTCATCATATAGTAAATGTCCCCTGCAACCGCGCATTCCTCCTGCACTCTTCTAAATATAAATAAAACAGAGATGCCGGTTATACAAAGTAAATGAAATTACTCCGCACTCTTCCCAGAACAGGGAACAATTCTATTATAATACACTTTATCCAAAAATCAATGATTGAGATTTCATGGTAAGAAACGTATAATAAGAAGCAGCAAAATACAAGGCATACAGAAAGGCAGGAGTACGATGAATATGGAGAGGAAATATCAGATTGACACTGCGCAGAATAGCGACTTTTTAAAAAAGGCACGAAATGAGCTTCTGTCCTTTGGGCACAAGTTTCCTTCTCCGAAGGGAAGTTCTTATTATCTCGGCGATGACGGAACCCCATGGAAAACACAAAACCGTGAAACATGGATCACAAGCCGCATGGCGCATGTATATTGTCTCGGAAGTTTTCTTTCACATCCGGGCAGTAAAGAACTTGCATCCGCTGCGATCAAAGGACTTTGCGGGGAACTGCACGATGACAAAAACGGTGGCTGGTATGCGGGACTTACTGCAGATGGCTCCATTCTTCCAAACAAGCAGTGCTATGCACATGCGTTTGTTATTCTTGCTGCATCCTCCGGTGTACTTGCAGGAATCGATCAGGCAGATGCACTTCTTCAGGATGCATTGGCTATTTATGATAAATACTTCTGGAATGAAACAGAGGGACTTTCCTGTGATACATGGAATACAGAATTTACAAAGCTTGATGATTACCGTGGATTAAATGCCAATATGCATACGGTGGAAGCATTTCTTTCGGCTGCGGACGTCATCGGCGATGAGAAATACCGTATGCGTGCCGGACGCATCATTGATCATGTGATCGGCTGGGCGGATGAGAATGACTGGCGTATTCCGGAGCATTTTACGTCTTCCTGGGAGGCAGATTTAGAATGCAACAAGGACCATCCGGACGATCCGTTTAAGCCGTACGGCGCGACACCGGGACATGGTATCGAGTGGGCGAGACTGATCTCGCAGTGGGCACTGTCCACTTTTTCGGACAGCACTACAGAGGCTGCCAGCTATCTGACTGCCGCAAAGAAGTTATACCGCCGTGCCGTAACAGATGCCTGGAATGTTGACGGTGCACCGGGACTTGTCTATACCACAGACTGGAATGGAAAGCCTGTGGTGCATGACCGGATGCACTGGACTCTTGCTGAAGCGATCAACACCTCTTCTGTCCTCTGGCATGTAACCGGCGAAGAAGAATATGCCGAGGATTACAGCATGTTTCTTCAGTATCTCGATGAGATTGTCTGGGATCATAAGACAGGCTCATGGTTTCACCAGCTTGATCGTGATAACAAGCTGCTTGACACGGTATGGCCGGGGAAATCCGATCTTTACCATGCGGTGCAGGCAACACTGATCCCTTTATACCAGCCGAAGCTTTCGATCGCTCCGGCTGTAAAGAAGCATAAGCTGATCGGATAAAGATAAGTAACAGATCTTTGAACACTACATTACGAGCATTTTCCTATACCGGAACAAAAACTCGCTTAGACCGTAAGGCTTAAGCGAGTTTAAAAATTATATTCATAATGCGGTAAGCAAATAACTTATATTATCAGGAATTCGATTCCCAGTATGGCTTCTGATCCTTATGTGAAAATCCCTTGAGCGTCTGCTTGTAGCCCACCAGTTTATCGGCATACTCCTTCTGTGATTTCGGTTTTAAACTTCCCTGTGCCGTCAGGTCGCACATCTTCTGTTCAAACCGGGCAAGTGCCTCCTGGGCGGCGTCCTTATAATTGTTCGCAAGATTGGAATCAATCTCCTGCATCAGCGCTTCGAGTTCTTTATTCTTCCCAAGATGAGTCAAAAAATCAAACATTCTCATTCCTCCTGTTACAGCAGGGCACGGATCTGCACCTGTTCCTCATCGGTAAAATCAAGATGCTTCAGACATGCTGTGTTTGTCCTGATCTGCGCCGGACTGCTTGCACCGGCAAGCACTGTTGTGACTGCTTTATTGGATAGACACCATGACAATGCCATTTCAGACAACGTCTGCTCTCTGCTTTTTGCAATCTGATTGAGTGCATTTAAGCGGGTAAGCATCGCATCGTCAAGCTGGTTACCAAGCCATGTATTGCCCTTACCGATCCTGGAATCAGCCGGGATCCCGTTTAAATACCGGTCTGTTAAAAAGCCCTGGGATAATGGGGAGAATACCGCAAGTCCAATCCCGCTTTCGTAAGCATATTCATCCAGCCCATCCTCTTCGATCCAACGGTTCAGAATTGAATAAGATGGCTGATTGATAATAAACGGTGTTTTAAGTTCTGTTAAGAGTTCCTGCATCCGCTTTGTCTGCTCTTTATTGTAATTGGAGACGCCGACATACAGTGCCTTACCCTGACGCACGATCTGGTCAAGGGCACAGGCAGTCTCCTCCATGGGCGTATCCGGATCATACACATGATGATAAAAGATATCGACATAATCTAATTTCATCCGTTTCAGGCTTTGATCCAGCGAAGCAATCAGATATTTGCGGGAACCGTTACGGTCGCCGTAAGGTCCGTCCCACATCTCATAGCCTGCTTTTGTGGAGATGCACATTTCATCACGAAACGGACGCATCCCACGGTCAAGGATCCTGCCGAAATTCTCCTCGGCACTGCCGTTGTATGGATTGCCATAATTATTGGCGAGATCGAAATGTGTGATACCAAGATCAAATGCCGTATGTACCATCTCTTCCATATTCGCAAAATCAGACCGGTACCCAAAATTCTGCCAGAAGCCCAGTGAGATCTTCGGCAGTTTCAAACCACTTTTACCACAGCGGCTATAGATCATATTGTCGTAACGCTTGTCATTTGGTGTATACATATGTGTGCCCCCATTTATCCATTATTGTTTTTTACTTTGCCTGATAGCTTTTGACGAATGCAGATACCAGCTTTGCACAGTGCTTTGCCGCCTGCTTTTCAAAGGTCGGATAGTCCATCTGTGCGGAATGATCTGCCTTGTCGGAAATTGCGCGGATGATCACAAACGGCAGTTTGTTCAGATAAGCTGCCTGTGCGATGGCAGCACCCTCCATCTCTGCACAGTCGCCGTGGAAATCCCGGATCAGATGCTCTCTGACAGACTGCTCTGCGATAAACTGATCACCGCTTACCACAAGTCCTTCCATCACGTTGATATCCGGATTAACATTTTTACAGCAGGCAATGGAATCATTCTTCATTTGCGTATCTGCCGGGAAGGAAAGAGTATCAACCCCCGGAATCTGTCCCGGTGCATATCCAAGCGGCTCAACGTTCATATCATGCTGCAGGGCTGCATTTGAGATAAGAATATCTCCAATGTCAAGTCCGGCATTTAAGCCACCGGCTACACCGGTGTTGATCACATGGCTTACCTGATAAACATCATTTAAGATCTGCACGCACATGGCGGCATTGACCTTTCCGACACCGCACCGGACAACAACGACCGGTACTTTATCAAGCAGTCCGTCATAAAATTCCATACCGGCCACGTTCTTGCACACAACCTGTGTCAGCTCCTGCTTTAATGTGGCAACCTCAAGCTCCATTGCTCCGATAATTCCTATTTTCAATGCTCTACCTCTTTTCTTTATGTCTCATTACTGTGGATATACCAGTCTGCTCTCGTCAATGTGATACAGGACTTCGTCCAGATACTTCTTTGCCAGATAATTTGCCATGCCAAGATTCATATCCAGATAATTGCCGCAGTCCTTTGGACTTGCGCCCGGTACTTCATCGTGAAAATCACGGATAAATTCAAACATCTCGATCATTAACGGCACGATATCCCTGGATTCGTAGTCGCCAGCCAGCAAGAGATAAAAGCCGGTGCGGCAGCCCATCGGTCCGAAATAGATCGTCTTGCTGCCGTAATTCGTATGATTCCTCAAAAATGTTGCTGCAAGATGTTCGATCGTATGCATCTCTGCCGTGTTCATGACCGGCTCCTCATTCGGGGAAGTCATACGCAGATCGAAGGTTGTGATCGTCTGATCGCCGACCGGATCCTTTCTGGAAACATAAACCCCGGGCTGCAGCTTAATGTGGTCAATGGTAAAACTTGTGATCTTTTCCATGATAATATTGATTCCTCCGTTATATTGTTGTGATCAGGTCTCCGCAGAGCCTGTCTGTTACGATATCCTTGCATCTTTCCCTGTGTGCGGCGTGAAGCGGATGATCCCGGAATGCATTTAGTGCATCTGTATCTTCTAGTTCCGCATAAAATACCAGATCGTATCCACCGGCAAGATTTGTTCCAATCTCTGCCTTTAAAAGTCCGTCAATGTGTCCGTTCATGGTTGCAACAGAATCCTGCAGAAACTGTAATGCTTCTGCTTCTCTGTGCTGCTTCTTGACGGTATCGGTATAGTTCCAGAACAGAATATGTCTTATCATAATATAAAACCTGCCTTTCCGTGTCAATCCTTTTGCATGAGATCTGTAATAACAAACCAATAATCCCATCAAAAGAACATACAAATTGATTATACACCATCTGATGAGAATAGGTAACTAAAACTGATCGAAATATATCATCGGACAGTGTTGGTTTCCGCCATTCGTTCATAGGTATATTCGAATGCTTGCTGACCGGTTCTCGGATAGATCCGCTTCCCCGGCTCTCCGGTTCTTTTCATTCCAAGCTTAATCATCACTTTCTCAGACGGGATGTTTTTGCAGTCACAGTGCGCGGTAAGCTTTGTGGCATGCAGCTTTTCAAAGCCGTATTCGGTAAGCATCTGCGCTGCCCCTGTGGCAATCCCCTGATTGCGCCGGTCAGGACGTAAAAGCCATCCGATCTCAAAAACGTCCGGTTCTTCTAATGTCTCCAGATCAATGAGACCAACGATCTGATCCGACCGGATGATGACAAATATACGGTCCTTCGGAACCGGATAATGCCATTGTCTTGCTGCCCAGTCAACAAAGGTTCTGGCTTCTTCATAATCTCTCTTCGGAAAATCCAGCATCATCGTGATCCCCGGATCGGTCACGATCGATTCGATGGCACTGATATCTGATTGTTCCACCGGGCGAAGCATAAGCTCACCCCGGTATATGTTCTGATCGTGATATATGTTCTTCATACATCTCCTTATATCTGTGATAAATGATCTTATAGATAAGCGATTTATTCCCCCTGCTTTTACTGCGGTGATCAAAGAGCAAACTGCTCTCTTACCGTATCGAGTGATCAGAAATCAAAGGTCAGCGGATCAAAGCTTGTTCGTTTCCCCTGATTCATCTGATCCAGAGTTTTCATATCTTCTGCAGTCAATTTAAAATCAAAGACAGCGATATTTTCACGCAGTCTGTCCGGATTCTTGGACTTTGGAATCGGAATAATACCCTGTTCGATATTCCAGCGAAGCAGGATCTGTGCCGGCGTTTTCTGATAGCGTCCTGCCATTTCTGCCAGTGTATCGTTAAATTTGCCACGCTGCAACGGAGCCCATGCCATAATCCGGATATCATGCGTCTTACAGTAATCGGTAAGCTCTGTATCGTGCATCAGCGGACTATTCTCAATCTGATTGATCATTGGAGAAATCTGGCAGTGTGCCAGAAGAAATTCGAGCTGGCTGATTTCAAAATTGCAGACACCAATGCTGTGCACGAGTCCCTGTTGATAAGCCTCCTCCATGGCATGCCAGGTGCTTAACATTCTCTCTTTATTCTGCCCTGGCCAATGGATCAGAAAGGAATCCAGATATGTTGTCTGCAGCTTATCCAGTGTCTCATGAAGACTTTTCATGGTCTCCTGATACCATTGATTGCCGTTATCCACCTTGCTTACCAGAAAAACTTCTGAACGTGGAATTCCATTGGCGATCAATGCATCTCCCAGAGCCTTTTCATTACCATACATCTGTGCAGTATCGAAAAGCCGGTAACCGGCATCGTATGCAGCCTTGATAGCGTTATTCATCTCGTCTCCGGCGTTCATTTTATAGACACCGAGACCAATCACCGGCATCTTAATCCCATTACTTAATGATATCATTGTGACATCTCCCTTCGTGTTCTCTTCTACATTGATATGACTGGCAACGATCTCATGCGCACGTTTGCAGTCGACACGGCTAAACTCAAAGCGGTATGGAACGTTATCTTTGGGTGTGAATACCATCAGCACCTGCGAAAGCTCTCCGTTTGCCGGCTGCTGCCATGCAAAGTCGAACTTCTCCCAGCGAAGAATGGCGACACTCGTCATCACGCCTTCCTCGGTCAGATAGCTGTACCGGTCATGAAAGATCATAATGACATACGACACAATGTCAAGAATAAAGACCACATAGACACCAATATAAATTCCGAGGGTCCATACGTCATCAAGTAACATGATAAACCGGAATACCCGTGCGATCAGGTACCAGAAAAACATCAGAAAGACTACATGAAAAATGTACTGCTTCAAATTATATAAAAGTGTCTTTGCGATGATTGTGTCCGGGTCTTTCCTGGCTTTATTCATGGCTCTAAGTCCCGGTATAATCCCCTTGATCCATACCTTCAGATGTGCAACCAGCTCATAGACTACGCCGACCGTAAGCAACAAATTCCAAAATAACGACATAAAAACCTCCCTTTCTCCCATAGTGTAGACCATACGTGCTTATTCTCTGTTATTGTAACACGTTTGACGCATTTTTTCATCTGTGGATATGAACATTATCTATACAACATAAAATGACGGATAAACAATTTTGTTTATCCGTCATCGTTTTAACACGCCGCGTCCGGTTCTTCTATGATCTTTGTTTTCTTCTCTTCTTCTGTCTCATTCCGAAAGATCGTCCGGAAGATCAGACGAACAAATGGTCCGCAATAAAACATCTGATAACAGATTGCCATCGGGAAATTCATTGCCCATGTCTGAATCCATGTTCCGAAGGTCTTCGTCTCCTTAAACAGGATTGTCGCGACAAGACTCATGATCGGACACATGATACAGCAGATGCAGATAGAAATTGCATATGTGATAAACTGTGGTCGGTCATCCGGCTTCATAACGGTAAATGCCAGCCCTCTTGCAATTCGTCCAACAACGAAAAATTCTAAGATAAATGCGACAGGCACCATGACCGGCAGCTCATGAACTGCGGCAAGAAATGTCGCTCCTGTAACCTTGCCCATATTAAGAGCTACATTGTAGACAACCATTCCGTACACCATAACAGTGGCCATGATTGCAGTGAACACAACATCCTGAAACTTGTTTTTTGGCATAAAAAATCCTCCTTGATGATAACTTTTCGATGTGTTGTTCGTTATCATCCCGGAGGATTGTGCGTTTCCAATTTCGACCATATTTTATTAGCTTGTGAATTATAACATGATCTTTTCGAAATTGCAATAGCAAAATTTATTCTCATTGGTATATGTCGGCGGATATTTTACATATAAAGAAACAATTGCTATACTTGATAATACAGAATAAATTGATATAAGGGTGATTTATCATGAAACGAATTGATTTTGAAAAAGGAACCGTTACCGGAAATATACTTGGCGCAGCTCTGCCAATGCTGGTGGCGCAGATTCTTAATTTATTGTATAACATTGTGGATCGAATCTATATTGCAAGAATACCGGAAACAGGAACCAAAGCACTTGGCGCTGTGGGACTTTGTTTCCCTTTGATCACGATCATTACTGCTTTTGCCAATCTGTTTGGCGGCGGAGGTGCCCCCCTTTTCTCAATATACCGTGGTCAGAAGGAGGAGTCCAAAGCCGTCCGGATCATGAACACATCATTTACAATGCTTTGCCTCGGTGCGGTTATTCTGATGTGCTTCGGACTGTTTCTGGCACGTCCTCTGCTGGTGCTGTTTGGTGCCTCCGCAGATGCACTGCCCTACGCTTATCCATACATGATGATCTATCTGATCGGCACCCTTCCCTCCATGATCGCTGTCGGAATGAATCCGTTTATCAATGCGCAGGGATATGCGTTGATCGGTATGTCATCCGTGGCAATCGGTGCTGTCGCCAATTTAGTACTTGATCCGTTGTTTATTTTTGTGTTTGGCCTGGGTGTGGAGGGAGCCGCAATCGCAACTGTGATCTCACAGTTTCTATCCGCCGCATTTGTCTGTCATTTTCTGACACGGAGGGCTGAATTTAAGGTACGCCTTCTGCGAAAAGGGGAGCTTCGCGGCTGTCTTGGTTATGCCAAAAATATTATCAGCCTTGGCACGGCAGGATTTATCATGCAGCTTACCAACAGTCTTGTTTCCATCTGCTGCAATCATGTTTTGTCTATTACGGGTGGTGATATATACATCTCGGTTATGACGATCGTATCAAGTGTTCGTCAGCTTGTGGAAACGCCAATCTATGCGATCAATGAGGGGGCTTCGCCGATCTTAAGTTACAATTACGGAGCAAAACGCCCGTCCCGTGTCCGCAAGTCCGGTATTGTCATGGGTACGATGATCCTTGGCTATACGGCAGTTATGTGGGGGCTTATCATTCTTGCTCCGGGTACGCTGATCCGGGTGTTTAGCTCAGACCACGCTCTTGTTCAGGACTCCATCCCTGCACTCAAGCAGTATTTCGCCGCATTTATTTTTATGGATCTGCAGTATATGGGACAGACCGTTTTCAAATCTCTGAACAAAAAGAAGCAGGCGATATTTTTCTCCCTGCTTCGTAAAGTAATTATTGTAGTACCGTTAACATATCTGATGCCGTTTGCCTTTCATATGGGAACTTCCGGCGTCTTTCTGGCAGAGCCGGTGTCCAATATCATTGGCGGAGGCATGTGCTTTATCACCATGCTTTGCATTGTTTTGCCGGAGCTGAAACGAATGGAGCAGACATCGTGATCATTATAGGATCATTCTCCGGGACTGCTTGAAATAACCTTTCCGGTATTCCAGAGCATTACCGTTCTTTTCGCGGCGTCAAGCCTCTCTTCTTCCGAATGAAAATCAATGGTTACAGAGTGGCATCCGCATTCCAGACACATCACATAATAACCACAGCCGCATTCCTCTTCCAACAGTGCGCCGCCATCGCATAACGGACAATCATTGATGTCTAACATTTCTTCAATATTCATAAGCGTTCCTCTTCTATTCTTTAAATTTATCTTGATCCAGCATGTGGATCACGAAAATCGTTCTCTCAATAATATAGAGCAAAACAGCACTAAAAGTCAACTTGATATCAGAAAATGGCTAACAGCATTTTAAACCGGCTTCTTTGCAGGCATTATAAAAAGCAGCAAGATCGGTTTCCTCAAAATCCAGATGTGCCTCGTATTCCTGCTGTGTCGTTTCAAATTCCAGACTACCTTTGCCCCGGCATTTGATGGTCATACGGTAGCATCCCTTTTCGGTATGCGTCCGGTCGATCACCATGATCTTGCGCACCTCTGTGATATCGTGATATCGCACCACATGCTGCCTGCGATTGACATTGAGCCTGATCGCATCATTATCAAACTGAAGCTTTAGCTGCATCACGCCCTTTGTGCGTTTTTCACGAAGTGCATAATACACACATACGATCAGTAATGCGATAACAAACGCGCCTTCCGGCATATATTCTTCCACATAATAATTGTAGATTCCAAAAATGTGGTCGATCAGACAGTATGCCAGAAATTCCACTGCATAACACCCCATAAAAAGAAATGCTGCATGTAAGCCCCAGCGTTTTGTAGATAACGCACTGTCATTTACGGTGATTTGGTATGATTGATTCATTGTGGTCTCCTCTTTTGATATAATATTACAATTTATATTTACTGATATGATTCCAATTTTCAGGTAATCCCATTGTCTGAAGAAAAGTCTTTTGACTTATATTTTCTGTATTTTTAATATACTGCTTAATAATTAGATTGAATGATTTTTTAAACTGTGAAAAATCCTCTGTAGAAAGTAACATTCGAAAGGCAATTACAACAGAAAATAAATCATTTTTTCCACATGTATATTGGGTACCTTTCTGTGGCAATTTCATTTTCTTATGTATTTCTGTATTAGGAATATCAAATCTGCTTTTGTACGAAAATAATCTTTCGTTATGAGCACAAACATTTCTATACAAAGTCAGCACTTTCATATATTGAATCAGTTCTTTTTCATTTACGTATCTAAAGTGCATGCTGATTTTTGCTTTCATGCTTATTGTCAGTAAGGAATACATTTTTGATATCTGACCAAATGTAAGAGTATTTATAATGACCCACAAAGGAACATTTCCATACTTTTTTCTTTGATAAACGACATATACGTGATCGGAGTTTTTCTTTGCTTCTCGTTCTAAAATCACTATTAGACGTAAAATACTCTGTTTATTGTTTTGAGTATCATTATAATGGGTAATATCCAGATAGTCTTCTTGCTTTTCCGAATATGTATCACAAAAATAATAAGAAATTAAAGATCTCATTTTTTGTTCGAAGTGACAAAGATATTTAAAAACTAATGCACGAAGTTTTTCATCAAATTCATATAAAGCAACAATATCCTCAAATGTTGTTCCCGGTTTATATCTTCTTGTCATAGGATTATAAAATAAATTCTTATATCCATCAATCAAAGAAAAATAACTAATATCCTCTAATTTTTCAAAAGCATATTTGCAATTTGAAATAACCATGCCTTTGCGCTCAACAAGATTGTTTATTTGTTCTTCATAAGTCAAAAATGGTTTTAAAGCTGTTTCTGTCATATTTCTCCTACTATAATCATTTATATACAAAAAACGGAGGGCCCTCAGGTCCTCCGTCCGGTCGCAGGCATCGCAAGTTTCTGCAACCTGATCACTGACAGATATTGTAGCATAATCCCTTTCAAAAGACAAGAGATTATTTAATATCTGTCAATGATTATTATATTACTTTCATTCTTTTTTAAAACAAATCCAGCATATTATCCAGATAAATCGCCTCCCGCACCAAAAGCTGATACTCCGAGCGTGTCATATAATAAAGCAGAAATTCCAGGATCAGGGCGCTGCCGAGACCTCTGCCCTCAATCTTATAATTAGAAAATCCCATCGGCAGATAAATGTCTTTAATATCATCAATCCCGATAAAGCAAGAATTTGTCATTGCTTTTGAAAAACGATAGCTCTCCTGTGCCCCGGGAGCATGGCAATGATGATCCGGGACACTTTCTCCCAGATTTTTACGGCTGACATTCTCATAACAGCGCTTCCAGTCCGGGCAGGCATAATAACAGCATTCATTGCATAAAAACTCGACCTTGTCCTTTTCGGTTTCAGTCAGTGCTTCAAGCCGGTCAAACGATTTGTTCAGACGAAAATCCGGTACCACATAGCGAAATTCTTTTCTTCGCACTTCCTGTAAATATGAAGTTTAAAATCCCCGCGCCTTCAGATTGGCAACAAGCTGCACATAGAACTCGCGTACATCAAAACCGGGAATATTCTCGCGATTCAAATCAATTACGTCTCCATGGGAAATTCCTCGTTTTCCTTTGATCGTCAGAAACTGATAGTTCTCGCCCCACGGAAAGGATTCCTCCCCCACAAGCCCATCGTTTGCACCGTCAAAATATTTCACCAGCGGATAGGTAAAATTGAGCGGAAATCTTCCGGACATTGGCCGGTTGAGCTTTGATCCGACCGACTGATAATAAATTGCCGGATCATCTTTGATCTCATCGTTAAATGCCTTGCAGTTTTCAAAGGTAAGATCATATACGGCTGCAAGAAAATCCGGATTCACATCTCCAAGCTTAGCGGCACCGGTATTATATGCTGATTCAACCATATGCTGCTGTTTTTCGGGAATTTTATGAAGCAGATAATCGGCGAACTGACAGCCTCTGTGCGGCGTGTTGATCGTTGTCACCGATGCGATGCAAGGTGCCGCGTCCGTCAGTGCGATCATTGCTCTGGAGTCCAGCCCCCCCTTGGAATGCGCAATGATATTTAACTTTTCGCAGCCGGTTTCCTCAATGATCTGATGCACTCTCACGGCAAGCTCCCTTGCACTGTCTCTTACCGCAGAGGCGCTGTTATGATTGCCATAGTAGACCGTTGCTCCGTTTCGCTCAAGCTCTGCCGGGATCCTTCCCCAATAATTTAAATGCTCAAAATCCCGGAAAAACACACCGTGTACCATCAGTATCGGATATTTTGTCTGACAGATATGCTGCTCCTTACGCTCCTGATTTCTCCGGTCACGCATCCGTTCCATTTTGATCTCCTGATCAACGGTTTTGATAATAATATGAAGCATGATCAGATGAAGGATTGGGATCCACCCACACACGATTCCAAGAACTCTCCAGCGGATGCCGAGCTGTTCCGATGTAAGATAAACCGTAATGATACCGATCCAAAAAATAAGAGCCTCAACAAGAATACCAATACCTAGACGGATCAGCCAGTACATTGTCTGCTGTGTGATCCCTGCCGGTCCGTCAAACCACTTCTGATAATAACCGAAAAATCCAAACAGCAAATAAACAGATAATAATATCGTAGTCACACAAAAAAGCTTCAGCATGATCCTTCCAAAATTACAGATTCTGATTCGTTTCATTCATTTTATCTCCTTTTTTCTCTTTGTTTTAATGGAGAAAATTTATTGGCAACGATAAGAAAAATATTTTCTTCCCTGCTCCTGCCCTGCTCCAATTTTATCATAAAAACGAATGGATGGTGTATTCCAGTCAAGGCAGCTCCATTCTATCTGTGAGAAACCGTCCTGCTTCACAAATTCCTCCAGCTTTGCAAAAAATATTGTTCCTAATCCGCAATGGCGATACTTCTCAATTAAAAACATATCCTCCATATGAACCCCGCCCTCTGCCGCAAACGAACCAAACACCGGATAATAAACAGCATATCCGATTGCCTCGTTATCATATTCCGCAATCAAAGCAGTTGCTATTTTCTTCTGGAAGATCCAATAATGCAATTCCTCCTGGGACCCCGTCATATCCTGCGGTCTCTTCTCATAGGCAGCCAACCCTTTTATCATAGTTTGAAGCAAGGGAATGTCCTTTTCTGTAGCTTTTCTTACCGTAAACGTTTCGTGCATTTTTATTCTTCCTTTCATACACGCTTTCCACTATTCTCATATTAAAACTGCGAATAATTATTTGTAATAAATTCATAGGCTTCTTCTGAATGTTTAAATATTTTAACCCTTGCACCATATTGACTCAGTTCCTGCCATAAGTCGTTTTTTATTCGATTAAATTCTATTACCCATTTTATGTTCCACCATAAAAAATTCCATGTTGGTTTTGAATTATAAGACTCTTTTCCATTTCTTTGATCCATCCATCGCTTAAATACCCTGATCAATCTTGTCATCGTATATTCATCCAGCACAATAATATAATCACAGCACTTAAAGCTCTCCTTCAGGATTTTTCTCGGAGAGCCCTCTACAATCCAGTTATTTTCTTTTATGATATCATGAAAATATCGATCTCGTTCCTCCGGGCTTCTTTTCACATCTCCACTCGAAGTCCTTTTCCAGACAATATTGTCTTTTTCATAATACGGAATATTATATTGTTTTGATATTCGTTTGGCAAGGGTTGTTTTTCCGCTTGCAACCGAACCGATAATGTCTATTTTCAAACAAAGACCTCCTCAAGCCAGATGTTTTCTGTTTCTTATCTCCTGCAATGAATTCAATGGTAAAGAAAATCGAAACTATTTAGAGTTTGTATTGCATGAAATTACCATTATGAACAAATCCATATGCTGTATATAATTTCACGCCCATATCTGAAGCTGTAATCTGAATCGTACCACACCCATAATCCCTGGCTTCGTCGACAACTCTATTTAAAAGTTCTTTTGCAATTCCTCTCCGTCTGTAATTTGGATTTGTAAACATACTGGATAAAAGCCCAATCCTTCCGCTGGGGCATCCGAAATATGGCGGTTTTTCTACAAAAGACATCCCGCTTGTTCCTATAATTTTCCCATTATCTACAGCAATCCATGAAACAAATGTACCATCCTTCATATGATGTGTATAATAATCCAGTAAAGCCGGCTTTAAATCAATATCTTCTTTTGCACCTTCTTCTCTCAGCTGATTTATTCTCATTTCAATGAATGTGTTCAAATCCTTTTCACTTAGCTTTCTATACTCGATTTGCATTTCTTTTGTCTCCAATTTCTTAAAATCAAATGCCATTTATTGCATTCCCGCTTTCTAAAATCTCCCTTTGTTTCTTCTTACTGAAGCCGCTAAGCACAAGATGATATGATTTATCTAACAAATCTTTTAGTAAATCATCTTCGACTTCACCATTGGGATTGATGGAATTCCAATGCTGCTTGTTCATGTAATACCCCGGTATAATATCCTCATATTGCTGACGCAAAAAGCTTCCCTCTGACGGCTCTAATTTCAAAGTTATGTAATAGGGTCTGTTGTTTTCGCCAAGGCACACTGCCGCAAACATTTTTCCGCCTACCGCATAACGAATCCAGTTTCATTGCGGCGGTAGTTTTGTAACACCGGTTTTCTTCATAAGAAAATCGTCAATCCAGGCATATCTCATCTGTGTTAATGCAGACCAGATTTTACACTGATCAAGCCGTACTCCGCAGTCACCTTCCTTTATATGAAACAGAAGCGACCTTAGCGATATAACTATATTCTAATATTTCAGGTAAACTCATTTTCTCAAAATTCAAAGAATCGCAATCATACCTATCCACATCAGGAATTTCAATTACACCTTCACACGATGTTGTGACTCTTAAACACACTTCTTTGCTATCAGATTTTACTATTATAATTGCAGGCATTTCATATTTTATCGTACATACATCTTTCCTACAATGACTTTTTATTTCTGCTGCCATGTCATGAAATAATCTTTTTCTCCGGTAGCTTTATCAAGGCTATAAGACTTGATCTCAAATCCTTCTCTTTTATAAAAGAAAATAGCACATGTGTTTTGCTGATATACATTCAGAAATAATTTAGTTTTTCTATTCTTTATATAATCAAGCAAAAGTCTGCCTATGCCGTGTGACTACATTTCGACAGAAACAAAAATGCCTTCAATATATTCGCCGCTTAAACCTATAAATCCTTGTATCATTTTCATATACATAGACTTCTGCCTGCGACAACATTTCTTTCACTAATTCAAAATTATTTTTCCAATATTGAGCAGAAATAAAATAATGTGCTTTTAAATTGGTATCTAACCAGATATCAGCAACTTGATCTATATCTGATTTCTGTAATTCTCTAATCATAATAATTGTCCTCTACAAAATCCTTTTGTTGCATCATTGTTTATTTCCAAGGTCTCTTTTTCCCTGTCCAGCCCTTAGACTTCCAGTATTCAGCATCACAGGGATTAAACCCTTTTCTCTGTGCGAAATGCATAGCCCAAAACATTGCTCTTGTTTTTATTCCGGGCTTCACGTGTTTTGAATTATTTACAATTTTCTTTGCAATTCCTGACGTTGCTTTATCAATTGCACATTTTTTCTTCTCACTGACACCATTCCAGTTCACCGCGGCAACACGGACACCATACTGATATCTTTTCGCTACTCCCCAGAAGAACAGACTATCCACCATATCCTTGTTCGTCGGCTTCATGCCTGCACCAGCCGCTGTAGATATGCATACTCCCTGCTTCCTGAACATAGATCCTTGGGGACGATGCACCATCCATCTGTAACCATAATGATCTAAAAAAGTCTTCATGGCTCCTGTTACATGATATACATAAACCGGGCTTGCCAGAATAATAACATCGGCTTCATCCATTGCATCAGTCAATGGTCTCAGTTTTTCATAATGGGGACATTTCTTTTCTGATTCCATAAAACATTTTGTACATCCAACACAAAATTCTCCAAAATCTCTTGGAAGAAAGAATTCTTTTATATCCCCCTTTATTTTCTCTGCCAACATGCGGGCAATGTGATAAGTGGAACCTTTATGATTTTGACCGTATATAATTACTATCTTCATATTATCATTATCTCCATTCCTTAATTTCCATACCGATTGCCTTCCTTTCTTACCTGTAATTGTCTCAAGACATTTACCCTCTATTTACAGTTCCATCAACATACCATATCCGTACTTTCATTCACCTGACCTTTATCCCATCGTTCTGACAAAAACTTTGCAACTCCAATTTATTTAGTAATGTTCCATACAGAAATCGACCCATTCTTTCACTTTCTTTCCAACTTCATCAGCATTCAGATTGTCGACATTTAAAACATCCACATTTTCTCTTCCATAAAACCATTTTCTTTTTAATGGTAATAAATATTTTAAATGATGTTCGAAGAAGTTTCTGGAACGAGTATTGTCATTTTCCTTATGTCTTAATAATACTTCACTTGAAGCATCTAAAAATAATATTCTTGTTGGCATACACTTTCGAACTTGCTCAAGTTCTTCATGTAGTGCATTTTCAATTTCCCATTCTTGTCCAATAGTTATGGGATAATTTAATGTATAAAATTCAATTTCTTCTGCTCCAAAATCCATAATACTACAATTAAAATCTTTGGCTTTATTATATCGAACAATTTCTTTTTCAAGCCACAATTTCTGTATTTGCAAATAATCTTCGTATTTGTTTTTATCTAACTGACGCCGCTTTACTTCGTCAATAATATCCGTATTGATTTCATAACTAATATTCACGTATGGAGCATTTTCTTGTAAATATCGTACTGCTGTTGTTTTTCCTACAGCCATGCAACCTTGTAATGAAAGTATCATATCTATTCCTCCACAACTTCAAATCTGTCACTCTATTTCAGTACGAATGGTAAATTCATCTGGAAGACTGTAAATCTCTTTTTTCAGGAATAGCGGATAAAAATACTCTTCTTTCAATCTATCAAACTCCAGCCATTCGAATGTAAGTATATGCTTACCTTCTGTCAAAGTAAAGGTGTTGCCCTTTTCCAGTAAATTTGTATCTGAAATATCCATCAAAAAGTAAATACACAATTCATGATAACACATGCCATCCACATCTTCTGTAAAAAACGCCTGATTGAGCCAGACCGGACGGGTAATCTTCGGTGTCACACCAAGCTCTTCCTGAACTTCCCGTACCACCGCCTGCTCAGCTGTTTCCCCCATCGTAACTCTTCCGCCGGGAAGGTAAAAGTACGGCGATTGTTCATCGTGCATCGCCAGAATTTTATTCCCGGAGATTATCATTGCACATACTCTGTAATTAAATTTTTGATTTTCGTATTTATATGAAATATCCATTTCGTTCTCCAAATTTCAATTTACTAAACCATTTCAAAACCCAAGAAAGTTTTTAATCTTATTACAATTTACTTAGTCTTTTTTATAAAATCTTGAATAATAGTTAGAACAGTTTCTGAAAAATATATGTTTCCTCCATGTTCTTCCCAATCCTTTATCTCATAATACTCCACGCTGTGATTTTTCTCTTCCAATTTTTTATATAATGTTCTGCTATTTTCAACAGAAACAATAGGATCGTTTATACAATGAAACATCAATACAGGTGGCAATATTATGTCATCACTAATTAAAGATGTACATGATGCTTTATATGCAATTTCTTCATTTCCCTCAATACTATCAATCCCCAGAAGAACCGTTGAGGGGCGAACAGACATCCAAGGTGGTAATGGCTCATTGGCACAAATCAAAATATCAGAGGATGCACTCTCTAAAATTACTCCTTTTACATTCGGCATTTCAATCATTCCACAGGCATTATGTAGCACTGCCATCATAGCTAAATGCCCCCCTGAAGAATGTCCCATAAGATAAGCTTCTTTGATATCAAACGGAAGATCAAATTTTGTTATTTTTTCTGCAACGCACTCCATCGCATTTTTAATATCCTCTATCTGTGCTGGAAAAATTGCAATATCAGACTCACGAACCTCAATTGATACAATTGCAGTCCCCTTTTTCGCTAACTCTACGAGTTTTGGAATATCGTTATACATTTCTTGTTTATGCCATGCTGCACCAGTAATGTAAAAAATAACTGGGTATTTCTTTTCAAGTCCCTTTTTACTATATGGCATGATAACTTGCAAATGACGTTTACAATTCCCATAATCAAAATATTCCCAATTGGGGGAATACAGCCATTCCAAATCATTAAATTTAACTTCTATTTCTTTCTTCATTCTGTTCTCCTATATACTTTCACGATACTGCTATTTCAATTTTTAATTCATTGCATACTCTCTTTTACTATTTGACTATTTACTATTCCAAAATATTATAACCGAGTTTCCATTTCTCGTGAATCACTAAATCCAAATTTCCAATATTTCTATTCCGCAATATAGCAAGCCAGTTCAAGAGCAATATCAAAATGTCCTGCGTCATGTTGTGTATGTTTAACCTGATTTTTCTCTATCCGTTCATTCCATTTAGGCGCATCTAACAAATCACCACAAGTAAAAAAGAAATATGCATTCAGTTTTCTATAATCACATACAGCTTGAACAGCAGCACATTCCATTTCGACAGAAATGCAGCCATCGGCTTTACGTTTTTCAAAATTCGCTCTCGTTTCTCTATGCACCGCATCTGTTGTCCATGTTTTTCCTTTCACATAAGGCAAACCGACTGTTTCCATAAACTTCGCTACTACATCTGCATTTTGGATTTTAATATAATCTGAAGCAGGCGCATAATGATATGAAGTTCCTTCATCACGGTAAGCCTCAGTAGGCACCATAACCTTTCCACGTGCAATCTCTTTATTCAAACATCCCGAACCACCAAAAACAACATATTTATCCGTGTTAATAATCGACATAGTATCTTCTATATCTGCCACACATGCTGGTGCTCCAACATAAGACATATATACAGCAAAATACCTATTCTTATACTCAAATCCATAAACAGGATTCACACCATTAGATGAAAATAAATCTCCAATTTTTTTGCACTCAAAATTTTCTAAAACATATTTTAAAATTACATGAGAAAAAGTAAGAATGCAGGCATCTACCTTAACCGCTTTGTCGTTACGATTAACCTTAATTATTTCTTCCGATAAATTGTCAAATGTATCTGTTATCATTTTTCAAACCTCCAAACCAACAAATATGAATTTATTTACTTTATCGAGCAAATTTTTTCTCTGTAACCGATGTTGTCCACTTGCCGAATGCCTGAGAATCTATGCTTGGAACATAGCCGAGATTCTTATACCCTAATTTTTCAAGCAATCCAATACTGGCTATATTCTCGCATTCTGTAAAACTGATAAACTCCCATTTTGGAGCCATCTTATGAAGATGCTCATGCAAAACGGTTAGAGCCTCAAAAGCATATCCCTGTCGATGATATTTATAAGAAAAAGTATATCCCAAGGAAATTGTATTCTCCTTTGGCTTAACAATTATTTCACCAATCATTTCGTTTGTTTCTTTTAGGGCTACTGCAATCATACAAGGCGAATCGATTGATATTTCATCATTTTTTCTATGTTCAATTAAATTTAGAATTTCTCCAAAGTCTTTTGTCTGCCCTCTCTGATATCGAGTACATATTTCATTATTTCTATAATCAAACATTACATGTACATCATTTTTCGATACATTGCGAAGATGTAATCTTTTAGTATCAATGGAAATCATCTATCTATCCTCCAGAATTCAAGATTTACAGTTATCAAAATTGGAAGTCCTTATATTCTCCATATTCTCTTATTTCCATTTCGTCCTCCAAATTTCTATTTACTAAACTATTTCAAATCCCTCATCTTCTTGCCCTTCGAACAAAAAGCATCCCTTGCTCAAAAAGCTCGGTCAATTTATTATTTATTCATATTCTCAACGAAGCCTGCATCTTTTACTGTCATCTCTACCCATCCCGGAACAAAGCCGCTCCGTAATGCATTTTTAACAGATTTAAGATTCGACCAGGCGCAACAGTAAAATGGCACCTTGCCTCTATCAATTATCTCTATCGCCAAATTACTTGTTAATGAAGAAGCAATCCCCTGCCTGCGATACTCAGGCAAAACATCGATTCCGATTTGCCACATATCATCACAATCTGCAGAACAGGCAGCAAGTCCGATCAGTTTTCCGTTATCATAAGCACCCACCCCAAGAACATCCAATTGCTTTCTATCTTCGCAGAGTGCGTTCCCCCAGGTTGGGAGATACAAATCCGAAAAATCCTTTTGTTCCAGCACCTTAAGCGGATAGCTACATTTTCTTCTTTTCAAGGCATTCACATCCGGCAAAAAATACTCTGCCATAAAACAAACACGGTACCCATATTCTTTCATTCGTTCATCTAACCAATGCATATTGGGAGTTTCAAAACAATGATAAAACTCATATTTACTTAGATACCTTTCAACAATTTCTCTATATTCATCTTTTACAGACGCAACTATATTACTTCCATACGAAATTAAATTGCAGGCAATAGGTTCTTTATAGTATCTTTTGGCCAATGATCCAATTTCAGACTTTACAAACACATTTGTGTCCATAAGAAAATCGGAAGCCTTCGCATTCGTATCGTATGCAGATTGCTGCATTGCGATATCAAGTATCTCTTTATTTGTCATATTTGATTACCTCACATATTATATAACTCTATTATACTTTATATCGAAAGAATTGTATGTACATTTTTTATCGTATTTTGTAATGTAAAATCAGACAGTCTCGTTATAAGACTGCCTGCTGATGCGTTCTACATTTTCCTTGTTTACCCATCGATATCTGTAACAAATTTGTCACCATCCCATCGTTCCGATAAAAACTTTGCAACTCCATCTTCATCATTGCTATCAATAACCGAGGTTGCTTTCTTTTTCAACTCATCTATTGCATTTTCAACTGCATAAGCTTCATCCGCAATTTCAAACATTGAAATGTCATTGACCGAATCTCCAAATACCACAATGCGATCACATCCCATTTTCTCTTTGAACTTCAATACCGCTTTTGCCTTCGTGGCATTTAACGGACAAATTTCTAACCAATAATCTTCTCCATATGTATCTTTTGAAAATACACACTCCCAATTGCCTGCTTTTCTCATTTCTTCATACAATGGTTGAAGTTCCTGCTTTTTCGCAATCAAAGTACAATATATAACATTTCCCTCAAAAATATCCTGATCATCATTTATTATTCGTATTCGCTTATCGTTATGATCTTTCGTATAATTTTCTAATCCATCACTGATTTCTCTGTTTCCGAAATTTTTTACTATTTTCCCATCGATATATGATGTTACAAATCCAAATTTTCTTATCTTATCTCCTAATAATATTTTAAGATTATTCATATCTTGTTCTGAAAACTGTAAAATTTCAATTTCGTTTTTCTTGATAGGGTCTGCGAAAACTGTGCCATTTCGTGTAATAACAGGAAGATTAAAATGAATGTCTTTCGTGATTTCATATGCACTTTGAAATAATCTTGCTGTAGCATATGTGATAAGCATCCCCTCATCTATCAATCTATTGACGGTTTCAAGCGTGTATCTTGACAATGTTTTGTCAGTTCTCATTAATGTCCCGTCTAAATCAGTAACATATAAAGTAGTCATTTTTCAATCCTCACAACAGTCAATTTTTAATTCTACTGTAAATGTGCTTCAGACCAGCAAACTGGAAATTTAATTACTTTTTATACGGTTTATAATGCGGATTTCCAGAATTATTTTTCCAAAATGCCTCTATACCGTATTCTCTAATTTGTTGATTTCCTTCCAACCACTGCCGATACACTATTTCTTCAAACAATCCCTTCGTTTTTTTACATGGAAACTCATTGCACTCTCCGCAAAAATCAACGCCATGGTTCTTTGTACACTCAAGTAAAAAACACCCTTCGATGCTGCAACCATTATGTTCTGTGCTGCGGCAGCCTGAACAAGAAGCACCCGCATATATGCTAAGTACTCCCTCAAAGTTATTATAGCTTTCTACGGCATCAGGCATATGTACCTCATAAAATTCCTTTATGCCCTCTAAATATTTTAATAATGTTTTAGCCGACACACAAATTATACCATCATTATATGCCGAACAAGTGTGGCACATTAAAGAACATGGTGCAACCTTTTTTATAATTTCACTTTTTTTCATTTTTGTATTTCTCCACTAAATCCCGATTTTTCATAAACCGATGCAGTTATTCTGTGATTTCTGTATTCTCACCAGCTTTTAACCTTTTTTTATCTGCATACATCCGCAAATCGGCTTCATGGCATACTTCCTCAAAGGAAAAATCTTTGCTCTGTACGGTATAGCTGCCCATTGCCAGACTTAACGGAATCTTTTCTTTGCTTTTCCGTTTCAGACTTTCCCGGATATTTGCCATCAGCTCGGAGGCTTTTTCTTCTGCGATCCCATTACCCAGAATCATGAATTCGTCTCCACCCATTCGAATAACCGGAGAATCTTCCGGCATTTCTTCCTTCAAGGTACCTGCTACGATTTTAAGCAGAATATCACCATATTCATGGCCAAACTGGTCATTTACCTCCTTCAGATAATTACAGTCGGACATAATCACTGTAAAAGGAAAAATCAGATTCTTTTTCTTTTCCTCTACTCTGTATTTCAGATAGTTACGATTATACACACCTGTCAAGCCATCTATAATGGAAAGCGCTTCCACCTTCTTCTCCAAGCAAACACGTTCGGTAACATTGTCAACAATTCCTACGATTCCGATGATATTACCGTTTTCATCCCGTACTGCACTCTTTTTTATCTCAAAATACAGTGATTCTCCATTTTCCATCGGAAATTCACTGATATACTGGCTGTCTTCCCCCGTAGCCAGTATTTTTTTATCATCCTCATAATACATTTTTCCCATTTCTGGAAACTTCTGAACTTCCAGATCTGTTTTACCTACGATACTTCCATTTTCCCCAACAGAAACCAGGTCACAGATCTCTGAAGCAAAACAATATCTACATTCCGTATCCTTAAAAAATATATTAACCGGCGCACTATGCATAAAGCATTTCATCATTTCACTATCCAAAAATTCCATTATTTTCTCTCCATCGTTAAATTCCGATTTTCAGTTCTTTAAACTAGACGTTATTGATCTTCTGAATCCGATCCAAGATCTTGCAGCGCTTCATCGTTTTTCATTCCAGTGATATCACTGTAGGCTTCTTTGATGCCATTTTTTACTGCCCATTTGATAACGAAATACAGCACAATCAAAATAACAATTGCGGTTCCTCCGCTTATGCCTAATTCATTCCACATAATTCAATCCTCCAGATACCGATTTATTCTACTCTTTCTCATCCCTGATATTCTTTCGTTCTTCCATATATAATTCAACCATATATGATGGTCCATTGCACCAAAGGCATGAATCTTTATCCCCTTTCCATCAAGAAATTCTACGATATCTTCAAGTACAGCCTCGTCACCTTCACAATGAAAAATACCATAGCCTCTTTCTATATATCCAAGAACATCTACTTTTTTAAATAAGTCAATAATTTGCTCAATTGATAAATGCCATTCTTCTGAAGCAAGTCGAATTAATCTTGTCTGCATAAAGGTAATTTCTGCTTTCTCGCTCATTATGAACTCCTCCTAACTACCTTCCGATATAGCATCCTTTTTCCTAGTATATCATACCTCTATAGGAATTTTCCACAATTCATAAGCATAACACTATATAAAAATATCTTCTGAAGGTGAATTTCATGTGAATTGAAGTACATGTGTCATATATTTTATTTTACTGTAAATGTTCTTCCTACCAACAAATCGGAAATTATCGTTCCGTCACCCGAAAGCTTCACACTCCTTCAAACTCAACTGCATACGGCGGATGCCATTTCTGCAAAGCTGTATGCTATCGCACTTGCTTCTGCACCCTCCGGGGTGTCACAGAACAGCCAGCCTTTGCGGCCGGTAACAAAAGACTTCATTTTCTGCTCACTCAGGTTATTGCTGAGACTGCAGCGGCCATCCTCAAGATAGGTCATCATGAGATCCCGTCGGTTTAATGCATAGTTTACTGCGGCGGCAAATTTACTGCCTCTGACCGGTGTCTGCGTACCTAAATTGTATGTACATTTTTAAGAACCGTTCAGATACCAGCTTTAAATTTTCTATTTTCAATATATTTATCATTCTCCATATACAAAATATCTTGTAAATACACTAACAATTGTATATTATATAAATAATATACAATCTAAAGTTAACTTTAGGCCAAGCATAATTTTGAAAGAAGGTTTTTTATGTATACAATTGGTCAGGTCTCTGCAATGTTTGATCTTCCTGCTTCTACCTTAAGATATTATGACAAGGAAGGTTTTTTCCCTCATCTGGAACGCAAAGGAAACATCCGTTATTTCAGTGATAATGAATTAGAAGCTCTTCGAGTTATTGAATGTCTGAAGAAATCGGGTCTTGAGATTAAAGATATAAAGCAATTTTTTATCTGGGTATCTGAAGGCAGCTCCAGCTATGAAAAAAGGAAAGAATTATTTGAAACCAGAAAATTAGCTGTTGAAACTGAAATTCAGGAACTTCAGAAAACTCTTTCCCTCTTAAAATTTAAATGTTGGTATTATGAAATAGCAATGAAAGACGGTAACGAAGATGCTATAAATGCCATGCTACCTGATAAACTTCCTAAAAATATACAAAAACTATATAACAAAGGGCATGAATGATTTTTCTTTCTTTATTGAACCGGAATTCATACCGTAACATTCGGATTGGTGTACTGCCCGTGCTTCTTGGTGTTTTTCCGTACTTGAATGGCAAACTTCGGGCAGCGTTGCAAACAGCCGGGGCATATTACGTCATTCCGTCAGTTTGTTAAAAACCACCATAATGAGACAGCGTCTCTGTTGCAAATTCTGTACCAACTCTCATAGCCTCGTAAATATCTCCAATTAACATATGAGAACACACAAAGCCTGCATGATAGCTGTCTCCACAGCCGGTAGTATCAACTATTTTTAAAACTTTATTAGCCGGGATAAAATACTTTTCACCATTATGATATGTAACACTTCCTTTATCAGCCAAAGATACGTTAAAAAGACCTTTATACTTCTTTGAAAACTGTTCAAATATCGGAAGAATGGACTTCTCTCCACTTATCATGAAATACTCTATATATGGTGCATATTTTTCCATCTCTTTAAAATTACGATACTCTGCAAAATCCACGGCCAATCTGAAGTTGTTATTTTTTTTAAAATCTATAATTTGGCCAAAACAGCCTGCCCAGAAATGTACAAATACAACATCTGATTTTTTGATAATTTCCAATTCGTCATGGTTCAATATCATATTATCAATAATATCACCCGTCCACGAATCATCTTTATAATATCTGTCACCGTCATCTGTAAGATATGTACGATTATTCGCAGTTTCTTTATCCTTATCAATTCTTACATGACTTACATCTATTCTCTTATCAGAAATAGAATCCATAATAAATTTTGCGTAGGAATCCTGTCCAACCGCACCCAATATTGAAACATTGAACTCATCAAATTTCGATGCATGAGCTGCAAAATTAAGGGCTTCACCACCAGCACGCAGTTCATCGGTTCCATCAAAAACATCTACACACAGGCACGGAAGTGCCACTAAATTTATCTTTCTACCAAGTTCTTCATGTAATTTATCAGCAGCCGTCTTTAAATTACTATCCATGCGCATACCAATATTACTTGTATTTGATTTAGTCATAATATCACTCTCTTTTTTGCCCAACTTAAAACAACGAATCATCCAGCCAATGTTTCATGCAAGATTTCATATCTATTACTAAAACTTCCCATACCAAGGATGGGCATACATCAATTTGAGGTATGGGAAAGCAAGTCCTAAAAGTAGTATTGTTAAGTTACGACACCTAACAATCAAACAGGATCGACCTTTCCTCTTCCAATAAAAAGAATACCACCCTTCCGCTTGGTTTGCAAGCGATTTTATGACCCATAGCTTAGCTTTGTAAAGCAATAATCCTCTTTCCATGTAGCCATATTTTTGATTGAACGATAAGGAGATAAGATACGATGAGAACAATATTTGCAGGATACAACCCACAAAGTACCGCTGGCTGGAAATTCCGTTTTCAGGACTTGCTGGTTGATTACGATACACGGCAGATTTTTGTGGGTAAAAAAGAGATCGACCTGACCCAAACGGAATACAACCTCATGGCCTTCCTCTCTGTTCACGCCGGAAAAGTACTGACGTATGCTGAGGAACAGTTAAAGATGAATACAAATGATAACTGTCTCTTTCTTTTCTGTGACAGAAAGAAAGACCGGATCAAGGCGATCTACCGGGAGAAGGACGGCATTCCTGCTCTTTATTTATAATGTTAAATAATCCCCAAAAATTCTAAAATTTTTCGGGGATTATTTTTGGCTTATATTTATTATTCAATTTAACTGATAATGATTCTCATATAAGATTTATCTTTAGAAATCATATCATCAATCACGCCAGTCTGCATCTGATTCCCATTTACATTCCGTAATCTGCATATTTGAAAATGTTGCCTTATATGAGCCTTCTGTCGGGCTGCATGCATATATTCCATAAGTAATTTTTTCTGCACCTTCCCACATATGGAAAATACGCATTTGTCTGAAATTTATGCCATCCTCACTGCATTCAATACAGTAGTCACTGTCCCTTCGTGAAAAACGATACCACATACTTTTAATATCAGAGGATATGTCTGTTGTTGCCCAGTCAGAATATCCATGATTGGTTACAACGCTTCCCAATCGCTGTATTTTTTCATTCTCATATTCTATAGATGCCTTAAACCAATTATCACTATTTAAATACATAGCCACACCACACTGGTCAAAACGACAGGTACTCTCGAATTCTGTTTTAACAATAAAAGAAAAGTACTTATCCGTTGTTTCAACTTGAAATACTGGAGCATTATCATTTTGAAAACCATAATAAGTGCGTGCCCATAAGTCGGTCCCCCTTTCTGTAAGAATTACAACTTTATCCTCACTAATTTGTACCTGCTTTGGTTGACGTATCCATTTAGGATTGTTTTTCAAAAATTCCATCTTTTTTCTCACTTTCTTTTTTATTTTAATAAGCAGCTATATTTAGTGCCTGCTTTTTACTGTATTATAATTAGTAATTTTCTTTTGTCTTCTGCAAAGAATGACTCCTATAAGTAGCAACACTGGAAAAATAATTCCTGCCAAAATTCCCATCTTTAGGTTATCCCCAAAAGCTCCTGATACCATTCCAACCAATGTAGGACCTCCTGAACAACCTATATCTCCACCTAATGCCAGCAATGCAAACATGGCTGTTCCCCCTTTGGGCAAAGCTGCTGATGCCTTGCTGAAAGTTCCAGGCCACATGATTCCCACTGAAAGCCCACAGACAGCGCAGGCAATCAGATTTAATAGCGGAATCGAGAATAATGAAATCCCTAAATAGGATAAAATACATAAAAAACTACTATAAATCATAAAGTGTTCCAAATTGATACGGTCACCATACTTACCATAAAACAATCTTGATATTCCCATTAGAACCGCAAATGCCATCGGCCCTGCTAAGTCGCCGGCTGCCTTTGAAATTCCAAGACCTTTTTCTGCAAAAGCAGAGGCCCATTGACTTACTGCTTGCTCACTTGCTCCTGCACATATCATCATAATCAACAAAATCCAAAAAATTTTCATCCGAAACAATTCCTTTAATCCAAGTCCGGTATCTCCATCCTCAAGCAATGGTGCAATGGGAACCTTTGAAAAAACAAAAGCATTTCCAATTGGAATAACCGCCCAAATAATGGCTAATATTTTCCAGTTATCTATACCGACTACATAAAAGAACACTGTTGATATGAGTACAACTCCGGCATGTCCCCAGCAATAAAAAGAATGCAACAGGCTCATTGCTTTTTCCTTATTGTCGGATGGGCAAGCCTCAACAACTGGACTGACTAGGACTTCCAAAAGTCCACCACCTACCGCATAGATCATTACAGCAATCAAAATTCCAATAAAGGAAACTGGTAAAATCTCTGGTAAAACTGTAAGAAGGAATAATCCTGCCGCTGCTAGAACATGAGCTATAATCATTGATATCCGATATCCTATTTTATCAACAAATCTGACAGAAAGAAAATCAACCAGTAGTTGTATCCCAAAATTAAAAGTCACTAACAATGTAATTTGGGAAATTGGAATATGATAGCATTTCTGAAAAAACAAAAAAAGCAGTGGTGTAAAATTATTAACGATAGCTTGTACAATATAACCTACAAAACAGGCTGTAATTGTCTTATTATATTAGCTTTTCATTTTGTCCCCCTCTAATAAATGTGATTATATCGTAAACTTTATATTTAGTCATTGTATAAAATCATATATTTATGGTACAATATAACAAATTTTATTATTTATGAGGAAATATAACATGGAGACTTTTAAGATAACTACAGATGAAACACTACGAGAAACCATCCAGCATGGCAACAATCGTTATCCATTTGCATACTATCCTGATAATATTTGGAAATTTGACTTCCATCGCATTGACTGGCATTGGCATCATGAATTAGAATTTCTTTATACTGCTGAAGGTACTGCGCTCTGCCTTATAGGTTCAAGTAAAATAGAACTACATAAAGGTTGCGGCATATTTATCAATAGCGGTGTCCTGCATCGTTTTGAAGCACAAAGCAGTACATTTGCACCTAATATTGTTTTTTCGCCAACCCTATTAGCACCCGAAAACAGCCTCATTTACGAAAAATATATTCTTCCTGTGATAAGCTCGTCTGTTCCATATCAAGTTTTCAGTCCATCCAACACATTTGGAAAACAGGTGCTACAACTTTTGTCGCAAATTTGTACTATTCAGGAAACTAAGCCGGATAATGAATTATGTACTATACAACTTTTATTTCAGCTTTGGAACATATTGCAAAAAAATATTGACTGGACTTCTGATTCTAACAGTATTCATCGATTAAATCACAAACAAGCAAGATTACAAGCTATGATGCAGTATATTCATGATCACTACATGGAAGAGATTACATTGGAGACGATTGCGGCATCGGCATCTATCAGCAAAAGTGGAGCTTTACACATTTTTCAAACTGGCATCCACTGTTCTCCGGTAGCATATCTAATTCAATACAGACTAGCACAGGCTGCTGAACAACTTTATATCACTCAAAAATCGGTTTCTTCCATTGCAGAAGAAACCGGATTTACAAGTTCCGGCTATTTCTGCCGGAAGTTTAGACAATATTATCATATGAGTCCAAATGAATACAGAAAGAAGAAAACAGAGGAAATTTCTTAATTTCTACTTTCTGTATTCATGCAATATTTGGAGATGATGTTGTTTTTCGTTATATTATCTGTATCAATTATGCTGACAATATACTATTTATGCATCATATTTACAATGTTCAAAAGATAAAAGTATTCTATATGCAAATGGATAGATTTATATATTTTATCTATCTGTGTAATCATTGCTTCCTCACGTTCATTTTTTTGAACCTATACGTATACTCGCAAACCAAGCTGTCACTCATTGCCCGAGTGACAGCTTGGTTACTTGCTATCCCTGATACCTTATTCTTTCAACCAGCGTTTCCTTTTTCAGATTACTGCTT
>ENA-ORMX01000078-ORMX01000078.1-human-gut-metagenome-genome-assembly--contig:-NODE-78-length-68160-cov-136.449306_pt1 | contig 68160 bp, 70 predicted proteins | sample MGYA00242108_ERZ509007 | MGnify/ENA primary metagenome ERZ509007 (study PRJEB26280, sample SAMEA2338745) | human gut metagenome | biome: human gut; feature: human-associated habitat; material: faeces...
GCGATCGTCGTAACAAGAAGCGCACATTCCGCGCATTGTGGATCCAGCGTATCAACGCTGCTGCTCGCCTCGATGGTATGAGCTACAGCCAGTTGATGGGTGCTCTTCACAAGGCTGGTATCGAGATCAACCGTAAGGTTCTCGCTGACCTCGCTGTTAACAACCCTGAGGCTTTCAAGGCTATCGTTGCAAAGGTGAAGTAAATCCGACGCTAGGCTCTTTTCTTCCGGGTTTTCCCCGTAGGGAGAGTGTTTAGCCTCTAGATTAGAGAAAACTGAAGATTGCATTGGTTGGAAGTATTTCCGCTGATGCAATCTTTTTTTTGTGCCCGGGAAATTGGACGAAAAGTCTTCTCACGCCCTGAAAGCAGCTGTTCCAGAAGATGGCAAAGGTGGCTCCACACGCCCTTTCTGGGCGTGTGGGGGCGTTGAGTATGCACGAATAAAAATCCCCAGCTATCCATCAAAAAGATAGCTGGGGATTAGTGCATTTATAACCTTTTCTGCTTTACTTGATCAACTCAAGGCCTGCCTCAAACTTGGTGGTCTTTTCCATGATGGCAGGAAGCTGGTTTACAACAGTCTTCAAAATCAGGAATGCTGCCAAATCATCCTTGTCCATGCCTATTGCAGGAATCTTGTTAACCTGAGCATAAAGCATGGAGATGATAGGAGCTACGAAATCCTTGTCAACATAGAAATATACCTTGTTGGCTGCTGGATAAGATACGTGTACAGGAATACCGGTCTTAAACTGATCCAACATGCCGGCTACCATTGCCTTCTCCTGAGCATCGTCGATGTCTTCGGTAATCTTGGCTGTGTTCAGGAACAAGGCAATCATATTCTCGTTAACCACCTGGTATGTAGCGTAATCGTTAGCTACCTTCCAGTCCTTGTCATCAGCCTCTTCCTTGTAGGTTGCAGAAATCTGACCCTTCTCATTGAAGGTTACATCCTGCAAAACGCTTCTGAGCTGGCTGTTGAGCAGCATTGGAACCATTGAGATGGCATTCTTTACTGGATATGGCTCATCAAGCAAGCCTGGGATAGTGATAACTGCATCATCAGAACCTTCCCAGTTTAATACTACTGAACCTGTAGAATTGCCATTTGCATCAAACCCGGCATCCTGTACCTTCCAGGTGCCTTCAATCTTCTCGTTGCGGTTGAAATCATTTTCATTGTTGTCATCATCGCTGCTACAAGCAGTGAAGAAGCCAAGGGTGCAAACCATGGCCATCAAATAAATAAACTTTTTCATTTTCTTCTTTTTTTTGTTAATGAATAATTGTTGTTTTTTATCTTTTTATCTCTCTTTGGCTATATATAATAATGTACGCGAACATTATTATATAGATAGCTTCAGCAGAATATTATCTGTTACTTCAGCTGATACGAGATGCCGATGCTGCCGTAGATAGGATACATCGTCTGCTCGATGGTCTCGAAATCCTTCTTGAAGATGCCGTTCAGACCCCAGCTCAGGTCGGCGCAGATGCCCCAGCGGTCGCTCAGCTTCCAGTCTATTCCGAAATCTACGCCCACGTGCCAGTTGCGCATGTCGTCGCTGAAGTCGTAGTCGCCACGTTCGCCTTCGTCATGACCCAGCATCACCTTCTGTCCCGTCGGGTCGCCCTTCGGATGACCTTCCTCCTGACGGCGGAGATAACCATCGTATGCCCAGCCCTCAAACTTCTTTGAGGTAACATAACTTACGTATGGACCCAACTTGAAGCGGAGATTATCACATACATCGTATGTTGCCTGAATCGGAACGGTGATGAGACTCATGTCCACCTTGGTCACGACATCGCCCGTAAAGATGCCCTGCAGCTCCTCGCCGCCACGAACTATCTTCATGTAGTAATTCTTTACACCCGCATCGGTCTTCATGCCCTTGTTTTCGAAGCGGATTCCTCCCACGAATCCCCAGTTTCCGGAGAGTGGGTGATAGGCATCCACGCCCAGACTGAAGTTAGGGCGAAGGGTGTAGCTGTGAAGCGTGCGGATGGTGGCAGGCATACCGATAGGGGCAGTGCCGCCCAGGTTGTAAGCCACGCGTGCCTGATACTCATAGCCGTGGAGATACTGGTTCCAGGCGCTATTCTTGTCTCCTGCCCATGAAGCAGTGCCGCATGCCAGCAGGAGTGCCATTACTGTTATCTTTTTCATTTTTCTTCTTATTTGCAAATCAGTTTGAAACTATCCACCCAGAGGGTGCTGCCCACGGCTCCCAGGAAGTTGGCGCCATCAGAACTTGATGAGCAGACGATGGTAAGACTGTAGCCGCCATTCTTCAGCTTCACGGGGTCGATGGTCTTGCCGTAGGATTGATAGTCGAAATCTACGCTGAAGTGATGCCATTCCGGCGTGTTTCCGATTGCCACCTTGCCGTTGTCGTCATGGGTTTCGCCTACCAGTGCGAGAGCCACAATCTGCTTGCTGCTCTGTACGTTATCTCCGTAGAGTACTACCTGGTTTCCCTTCTCGTCGATGTTCTCGTAGAGCACGGCGTAGATGGTTCCGTAGTCCTTGCGGTCCAGCTCCTTCATTTCCTTGTCGGTGAATTTCTCTCCAGCCTGATACTTGTACCAGCCTTCCAGCTTGAGGGGTTTGCTGCTGAAACTGAACGGACGTCCGAACTTGGTAGCCTTCATCGCATCGCGCAGGGCATCGGTGGCGTCAAACTGTCCGATAAAGAGATTGCCGGCAGCGATAGGCTTCTTCACCATGTCGGCAAGCTTGCTGGTGCGCTGTGTGGTGAGCTTCACGCCCTTGCCCTGATAACCTTCTTCTATCATCGTGGTAGGATATTCCTCCGGTTTAGCCGAACTGTTGCTTATCTTGAATCCCGGGTTTCCGGTTGCCCAGATGTCGAGTTCTTCGCCGTTCCAGTTTTCCTTCCAGTTGTAGTATCCCTTGCTGAGGTAGGCGTTTTCGAAATCGAATTCAAATTCGTTGCTCATGGCGGTCTGTCCCTTCTTGATGCTCACCTGATAGGTGCGGGTCCATTGCTTGTCTTCTGATGTAACCACGTATGTAACAGGACCTTTGGAGAAATCGTGTACGCTTCCGCTTTCCGGCTGAATGGTGGCGCCTGGGGTGAGTCGGAACTCCGGTGCCTGCCTGCTGAGGATGGCAAACGGACGCATGGTGAACTCTATCTTGTCCTGGTCGCTCTGCACGTTGACGAGGGTATCTGCCGCATTGGCAAACCACAGTTTCAGCAGTGGTCCGGGATGGATATAAGCCTGTTCGATGTCGCATTCGGCATTGAGGGGCTCATCCTTGAAGCAAGATGTCAGCGAGAGGGTGCTGGCAGCGGTGAGAGATGCAATTATAAATTGAGATAAAACCTTTACTTTCATTTTGTTAGAACTTTTACTGTCTATAATCGATATATAAATCCGTTGGCAAAGATACGATGAAAACTTGAAAATGCCAAATATTTTTCGTTTTATTTAACTAGTTAACAGAGAATTTGAATATTTCTGTTCGTTTTTTGGATAAAAGAAGTGCCCTGAAGGCGGGAAAAGCATCTTGTAATCAATGCTTTCCCTCTTCAGGGCTTTAGGATGATTCCCGCTGGAATCCTTCAAGCTTCTCTGGGTGTAGAATTCTTTTTACAATCCTACGTCTCCTGAGTCAGTCTTGCCAGAGTCAGTGTTGCCTGAGTCAGTGTTGCCCGGATCGGTGCTGCCTGGGTCAGTCTTGCCCGGATCGGAGCTGCCTGGGTCAGTCTTGCCAGGGTCGGTGGCCTTGCTGTTGTCGAGACCCGTGTACTCGGTCATCTCCTCAGCCTTCACGTTGCGGAGCATGTTCTTCACGCGCTTGCCCTGTTCCATCTCGGTGGCAGGCAGGAAGATGACGTGCATGCCCTTGATGTTGGCACTGGTGAACTTCTTGGCGCTGTCGGCTGGGGTAGTGGTGAGTCCTACCTTGAAGGAGCCGAATCCGTCGAGCACCACTCGCTTGCCGTCGGCGAGACCGTAGTTGATCTCGGTTTCCAGGGCATTGATTACTGCGATGATGTCTGGCTCGGTCAGGGTGCATCGCTTGCTGATCTTGCCAGCAATCTCCTTGGTGTCAATAACACCGTCTACTACTGCTCGTCCATAGACCTTACCTTCGGTCTTGGAGTTCTTGCGGTTGTTAACTACTTTTCTGTACTTTACGCTCATAGTATTAAAAATTTAAAAGGTTAAAATAAAAATGTGTTTTTCTTTCTTTTTCAGCCCAGGACTTGTCCTTTTTGGCAGCCCTGGGCTGTTTTACTGTTTTCCATATCAGTCGTCGGCTTAGCTCATGCAGTTGGTCAACCCCAGTGAGGTTGCGATGGCAGTGAGGATAGCTGCGGCGATTTTGATGATGGTCTTGATGGTGTCTTTTTTCATAGTATTAGATGATTTGAAATGTTTGGTTATTTCAGTGTCTGATGCCGGTTGGGCCGTCGCATGGTATAGCTTACGTGCAGCCAGCGTTTCTGTGGTTGTCCGCGCGGTTCGAGAATCATCTGGTCGAAGTCGCAGTTCTTCCGGATGAATTCCATGTACTTGAGCAGCACCTCGCTGTTGGTGACGAAGATGTCTGCAGCCTCTCCCAGTTCGTGCTGACTTCCTATAGCTCCTCCCACCTGCAGATTGAGCAGGTGGCACCTGTAACCGCTGGTGATGCGGATAGCTCCGAACTGGTTTCTGAGAGGTTCCAGAATCTTCTCGCAGAGCGTGGTGAGTCTCACTACCACGATGATGTCGTGTGGTGTGTTATCAACGCCATGTTTGATGGCCGTGCCCGATTTGGTGAATTCCCCGAGGGCGAAGTGGGGTGAGAGTAGCATCTTCTGCATCTTCTCGTTTTCCTGTTCTGTGTATTCCATAACTATGTCAATTAAAATTGTTTATACTTTTGTGTTTTTCTTTCTTTTTATTTCTGATGCAAAGATACAACATTTTTCCGGTTTTTGCAATAGGTAGAGGGTTGCAACAAGGGTTGTTATCGGGGTTGTTTTGAAAAAGAAAACCGCCTGTGGGCAAATCGGATGTCCACAGACGGTTTTTCTTTATGATATACTATACTTTTTTATTTCTCGCTCTTTACTCGCAAGAACTTATCTACCATCATCAGGTTGCTGAACTTGAATGATGGCTTGCATGCCTTCCTGGTCTTCAACTTGATGGTGAAGAGGTCGTGGGTGCCTTCTACCGCAGGCTGTTCACCGATGTTGACGAAGGTAGGGTAGATCAGCTTGCTGCCGTCAGAGTGGAGGCGGTCCTTGGAGATGTTCTCCATCTTGCCCATATCCTTGACGTCAATGCCGATGAACTCGAAGTCGGTGGCATTGTATGGCAAGGCAAAGCTCAGGGCATTGAGAGATATGAGATCCTTGCCCTTCACGGTGAGGGTGATGACGTCACCTGCCTGGTATGCCTTCTTGTCGGCTACGAGCGAGATGCTGCCTGCAACAGGAGCCACCTGCTTGCTGCTTACACCGCTCTTCAACTGGGTGGCAACCACTGAGATGTCGTAGGCATCAATCAAGCCGTTGCGGTTGATGTCGCCATTGCTTACATAGCCCTCGAAGTCCTTGTCGCCCTTGCGCAGACCGCAATAGTTGAGATAGGAAGTGAAGTCGTTCTCATCGATGCGGTTATCGTTGTTGATGTCACCCGGCTTCTTCATCTTGCTGCCTGGGGTCTTGAATACATACAACTCAGTACCTGACGCCTGTCCGCCTTTGGTCTCCTCAACGGTCATCTTCACATACTGTGCCTCTGGCTCACCCTTGAACTTGTATTCCTTTACACCCCCATCCTTGTTCCACTCGAAGGTGCCGTTCTCAGTCCAGTTGCTGCCATCGAAACTTGTTGCGATGCGTCCCTTGTAAATCTGTCCGTGACTGTCACGCTCTGAGCTTGGCAGATACTGAATCTTGTCGAGCTTGGCGATCCCATGCAGGTTCATCGTCATGTCGAATGGCAATACACCTTCCTTCTTGTAGTAGTCGGTGTGCCAGTAGTTCTTCTCGTTGAAGTCGAACATCTTGGCTACCTCCAGTCCTTCCCAGTCTGGGGTGGAGTTGGTGGCTGTGATGTCACGGATAGCCTCGTCGAGAGGGTCCTTGATGGTGCGTCCCTTCAGGGTGGTCCACTCTGATGCCCCGTCCTTGTTCACCGCTCTCACCTGTATGTCATACTCGGTTTCTGGTTTCAGATTCTCGATGGTGAATTCTGTGCTGCGGATGGTGGAGTGGAGCATACCGTCAATCTTCACTTCATAATAGTCTGCGTTTGCCTGCTTGTCCCATGCTGCAGTGATGGTGAATGCCTTGTTGGCGCCCTCTGCGTCCTTCAGGCTAGCTTGAGGGGCATTCAGTGCACCTGCTGATTTGAGCAGGGCATCGCTGTTGTCGAACTGGTAGCCGTCCATGCGAAGCTCGATGGCATTGGCAGTCACGTCGGTTTTTGCCAGATGGATGCATACCATCGGGTTCTTTGTGATGTCCACTTTCTCGAAGTCGCTGCCTTTGGTGGCAAAGCGGTTGAACTGTGGAGCCTTGTCGTAGAACCAGGCGTTCTCTGTGGAGCGGAGAGCCTCCATCGTGTTCACCTCGGTCAGTTTCACAGTCTTTCCACCCATCTTGGCAACCAGCTTCTTGGGAGCCTGGCTCACGTTGATGCGAATCTCTGTAGACTGGTTCTTCTCCTGTCCGGCAAAGTTGCCCTCGGTCTTGTCGATATTGACGGTGAGTCGGTCTTTAACCAATGAGGAGTGGATGTGGGTTGTGGCGTGCTCACCGATGCGGTAGAGCTCGGTCTTGCCATCATCATCATAGAGACTGTAGTCAGACTCTCCGTATGGATAAAGCTCGAAGATGCGGTTGGTGTTGTCTATCTGCGAAACGTTGTTGTTAGGGTTCACCATCGGAATGATGGCCCCTCTCTTCACGAACACAGGCAGTTTCCAGTAAGGCGCATCAAACTCGTTGATGATTCTTCCGCCCTGGTATACCTTTCCGTTGAAGTAATCCACCCATTCTCCCTCTGGCAGATAGATGCCGTTACGGATGTCGTTGCCCTGCTTGTCCATCCTGGTCTCCTTGTAGATAGGAGCCACGAGGAAGTAAGGACCGCACATAAACTGATATTCCGTAGCCTTGCCCAGGGTGTAAGGGTTCGGGTCGTCGAGGAACATCGCTCTCATCAACGGCTTGCCGGTCACAGCCTCATGGGCTGCGGTGTAGATGTATGGCATCAGTTCTGACTTCAGCTTGAGGTAAGTTCTGTTGACGGATGCTGATGGTTCGCCGAGGATGAACGGATACTTGGCATTGGAACCCCAGCCGTCCATGTTGAGTCCCATCGCAGTGAAGGTCTTCCATTCAAACTCACGCATGTTCATGATTGGGTTCTTTCCGCCAAAGATACCGTCCAGGTCGGAGGTGATGTTGGAGAGACCGGAAAGACCTGCGCCGATGAAGGTAGGGATATGGAAACGGATGTATTCCCAGTCGCCACCCGTCTGGTCGCCTGACCAGATGGATGCATATCGCTGTGTGCCTGCCCATCCGTCGAGAGAGATGATGAATGGGCGTGCGTTGTTGCCATAGTAAGGCATAATCTGCGCCACGTCGCTCACGCCGTTGAGTCCGAAGGAGTAGCCGTCGCCCACCCATGCCACGTCGGTCTTGAGCACTCTCACTCCTGCGGTGCCCACCTCTTTCACGATGTCGCGCTGCAACAGTGCCTCGATGCTGTCCTTAGGGTGAAGGTCTGACTGGGTCCAGAGACCAATCTCCACGCCGTGCTTGCGGGCATAGTCGCCAAACTGCTTCAGGTTCTCGATGTTGCCGTCGAGGGTTGATTCCTGGCCATAACCGGCTCCGTATCCATCGTTAGGCAGGAACCATCCCAAAGGCATGTCGTGGTTCACGTAGCGGTCGATGGCAGCTCGGGCAGAGAACTGATAGTTGTTCTTCTCGCCATTGAGCGACTCCTTGATGCCCGTCTTGTCGCTGGCACTCTCCTTGTAGCTCTTGCCGTCCTCGAAGGTCATGATTCGACCCTTGTCTGCCTCTTTCCAGTAGTCACGGTTGTAGGCATTGAGGTGTCCCTCGTAGAAACCGAACTTAGGCAGCAGCACCGGGTTGCCCGTCAGCTGATAGTATTCGCCCAGCAGGTCGGTAGGCTTTTCGCCCACCATGAAGAATACGTCGAGGTTCTTCGATTCGTGGGATAGCTTCACGCTGCCCTTCTGGGTGGAACCGAAGTCGTAGAGTCCCGGCTTGAAGGTGTACCACATGAAGCCATAGCCGGCTGTAGACCAGTAGAATGGGGCAGGTGAAGCCACGCCGCCATCCACCCAGTTGTTGGTGTTCACGATTTCAATCTTTTCTCCCTTGTGAGAGAAGCGTCCGTTCTGCACGCCACCGCCGAAGTAGTATTCGTCTGGCTGCTCCTGGAGGGTGAGCGTCACCTTCTCTGGAGTGAAGGTGGATGGCGCGCTCTGGGTAGCCACGGTCTTGCCGTTCTCGGCGTTTACAATCTTGAACAGTCCGGTGGTCTTGTTGAATATAACCTTTGCCTTGCTGCTGGCGAGGGTGATTTCATCGCCCTGCTCAGTAATCTGCAGGCTGCCCACCTTGGTGCGTGGATTGTCCACCAGGATGTGAGCCTCAGGCTTTGCCTCCGGGTCTCTCATCACGCCACCGTTGTGGTCTTCAAAGATTCTGAAGATGTTCTCGCCGTAGAAGTCAACTGCCACTCTGCGGTGATTGGCGAAGCAAAGTTCTACGGTTGTTGGGTTGATTCTTAGAATCTGCACGCCGTCTGCCTGCGCAGCCTGTGCTGTGATGGCTGTCGAAGCAGACGGAGTTTCGTTAGTTGCGTTGGCAACCATAGGCAGGCTTACAGCCACTGCCAATGCATTGCCAACGTACATTTTTCTATAGATGTTATTCATTTCGTTTTATTTGAAACAGATGTTTTCTGTTATCCCTTCAGTGGGTTACTTCAGGATCACACCGCTGTTGTCGGTAGGGTTCTGGGTAAGAGTGCCTGGATATGCATTGATGGCATTCTGAGGGATATAGTATGTTACGCGATAGTCAGATGCCTTCACCTCCTCGTGCTGGTTGTGAGGACCTGGGTAGTCGCGTGTCAGCGAGTGACCGTTGCGGAACACGTCATAACTGCGCTCTGCCTGGTAGGCAAGTTCCAGCTGGCGCTCCTTGTCAATCAGTTCGAAGGCGTTGTCGGCATTGAGCTTACCTGCAGGATAACCACCGTTTACGATGGAGCGGTTGCGGATGGTGTTGAGGTCGGTGAGCGCCTTGTCATATTCGCCGAGCTTGGCGTATGCCTCTGCACGGTTGAGGTAAATCTCGCCCAGACGGCTGATGACCGGTGAGTGAAGCTGAGAGTCCTCACCCTCGCGCGAACACTTCACGATGTAGAACTGTGGATACTCACGGTTCACGGTGATGTAGTTGTCGAGCATGCCCTGATACTCTTTGCCATTATAGTTGATGGTATAGTACTCGTCGTCGGCACTGACCAGAGTGAGGTCGTAGGAGTTGCCGTTCTTGTCTGTGCAGGATACCTTGTCGCCATTGTGCTTGGTGTCGAACTGGGCATAGTGCTTGTTGCCGTCGCTGCCCACATATACGAAGCGGAACACTTCCTTGTCTCCGGTGTATGTAGGCTCGATGAAGTTGGCACGTGCATCTACGATCTTCTTTGATGCAGGACGCCAGTCGTTGCGGCCCGTCTCGTTGAGCAGGTCGATGTATTTCTCGCTGGCGTACATCTCGCCCCATCCCATGCCACCGATGTTGGAATACATACCGCCGATTCCATAGTAGTGGTCATAGCCTGAGTATTCAGAAGCCACACGCTTCACCACGAAGATGTCCTCCTTGTTGTTCTCAGGAACGATGGTGTTGTACATCATGAACTCCTCGCGTGGAAGCAGAGAGTAGTCGCTGTTTTCGATTACCTTGTTGGAATAGTCAACGGCGAGCTGTGCATACTCCCGGTTAGGGTTCTCGTAGGTGCCGCTCATATAGAGATAGATGCGTGAGAGCATCGCCTGGGCTGCTGCCTTTGATGCGTAGGCTGGACCACGGTTCGTGCTGAGCAGCTGCTCTGCCTTCTTCAGGTCGTTGATGGCCTGCTCGTAGGTCTGCTGCACGGTGGCACGGTCGGCGAGCTGCAGGTCGAGGATGTTGTCTGGGGTACCGTTTACGATAGGCACACCCAGGTTCTTCTCCGATGCCTGGTAGTAAGGACGACCGTAGGCACGGCAGAGGTAGAAATACATCATGCCACGCACGTAGTAGCATTCGCCGAGTGAGTTGTCGATTTCGGTGCTTTGTCCCTCATTTATCATGTTGATGATGTTGGAAGCCTGTGCGATGGCCTTGTAGCCTGAGTCCCAGAAGCTCTGCAGACGATAGTTGTTCGGCGTGCGTGAATAGCTGATGAACTCGAAGAAGGCATCGGTTGAAGAACCACGGATCACCATGTTGTCACCTGCATACTCTCCGCAACGGTGCATAGGGTCAGACCAGCTCTTGAGCTGAGCATACATACCGTTGAGCAAGGCATCGAGGTTGCTCGCAGGATTGTTCTTTATCTGTTCGTCCGACATGTTGTAGGTCGGGAAACGCTCAATGTCGCAAGAACCCAGGAGGGTTGCGCCAAGCATGAGCATCAATATACTTTTATTCATTTTCATTGTTGTCAAGAATTTAGAATGTTAAGTTAACACCAAGCATAAACTTGCGTACGGCTGGATAAACTGAGGTGCCTCCAGTGTTGGTTACGCTCAGCACTCCCTTGTCGTTGGTGCCTGCTGGCAACTCTGGGTCAACGCCAGAATAGTCGGTGATGGTAAACAGGTTCTCGCCTGATACAGAGAGGCGCAGGGTCTGGATGCCATACTTCTTCAAATCGAAGTTGTAACCCAGGGTGAGTGAGCGCAACTTCAGGTAGTCTGAGCTTTCCAGATAGCGTGATGATGCCAGGTTACCCTTGTCCTGGTTGTTGTACATGGCACGTGGGTGAGTGGCGATGTCGCCTGGTTTCTCCCAGCGGCTCCAGCCCTTCTGCAGTTTCATCTGGTTGCGGTCGCCGGCATAGGCTCCGTCAGAGTCGAACTCCTGGCGATAGTAGCTGTAGATCTGGCCGCCAAGTGAATAACCGAAGTTTGCCTGCAGGTCAAAGTTCTTGTAGAACAGAGAGGTAGAGAAGCTGCCATATACATCAGGAGATGCCTTGCCACACTTGTAGTATGAAGCCTTGGAATAGCTGTCGGTTACCACCTTGTTGCCATTCGCATCGTCCATATACCACTGTGGCTTACCGTCCTCTGGGTTAACGCCAGCCCATTCCTTCATATAATAGGTGTCTACAGGCTCGCCAATCTCAAGGATGCGCTGTGCTGTACCTGCAATCGATGTACCGTCGCTGATCAGCACTGGCTTCACTACATAGTTGCCGTTGGCATCACGCTGCTTGTAGAGGTCTCTCAGTTCGTTGCTGTTGTGGGAGATGTTGGCTGTAACATTCCATGTCAGGTCCTTTGTGCGGATGATGTCTCCGCCAACGGTGAACTCGATACCGGTGTTGCGCATCTTGCCGATGTTCTTCCAGATGGATGTCACGCCCACCAGTCCCGTTACAGGCACCTGGTAGAGGATGTTGCTGGTGTTCTTGATGTAGTAGTCGAGGGTGGCATGCAGGCGGTTCTGCCAGAAAGAGGCATCCACACCCACGCCTGTGGTATAGGTCTTCTCCCATGTCAGGTCCTTGTTTCCTATCTGAGAGATGAGCGCACCTGGATTCTCATTATAGGTGGCACCCACTGAGTAGAGAGAGTAGGATGGATAGAGGGAGGTAGGCACATTACCTACAGAACCGAAGGCGGCGCGCAGCTTGAGCTGGTCTACCCAGTCTGCCTTGAACCATGACTCGTTGTTGATGTTCCATGCTCCACTTACGGAGAAGAAGTTACCATAGCGGTTGTTGGAACCGAAGTTGGAACGGCCGTCACGGCGCAATGAGAGCTCTCCGTAGTAGCGGCTGTCGTAGTCGTAACGCCACTGTGTGAAGTAAGACTGCTTTGCCCATGCCGTGCGGTAACCGTTGGCCATCTCCGGCTTGGCAGCTGTCATGAAGTCCTCGAATCCTGAGATGAATCCTGTGGCATACACATCGGTATACTTCATTTCATAGTCGTTGAACTCGTAGGCGAGCAAAGCGTTGACGTTGTGCTTGCCCCAGCTCTTCTTGAAACGGAGCAACTGGTTGGTATAGCGGCGGGTAGATACATAGTTGTACTCTGTGGTGCGGCCATTCACTCCCTCGCCAGAACTTGACTTCGGATCGTAGTAGCCGTGAGTCTGGCTGTTGTAGTAACTGTAGTTATTGACAGATGAGAATGTGAGCCAAGGAGCTATCTTGATGTCGAAATCCAATCCGCCAGACAGGTCGTAGGTGGTACTTGTTGAGTAGTCGCCTGCGGCAAGGTCGTTCAGATAGTTGGTTGCCTTGGAGTTCACCCATCCGTTATAGTAGTTTGGCACCAGGTTGCCGTTCTCATCGTAAGGGCTATCCCATGGCATCATGGAATACATGGCGCCCACGCTATACTGCTTGTCCTTGTCGTTGGTGCGTGAACCGCTGATGTTCGGCTTGATGGTGAGCCACTCGTAAGGCTTGTAAACCACCTTGATACGGGTGCTGTAGCGGTTCATGTCATAACCCTTGACGGCACCTTCTTCCTTGAAATAGCCCAGGGTGAACATTGACTGTATGTTCTCGCTGCCACCATTGAGGGTCAGGTTATAGTCCTGGGTGGAACCGGTCTTCTTGGCAAGCTTGAACCAGTCGAAGTTGGAGTTTCTCAGGTCTTCGTTCCAGCGTGGGAAGTTCACTGACTCCACATTCTGGAACGACTTATAGTAGTCGTAGAATTCCGCACCGTCCATCATCTCCAGGTTGCCACGGTTCAAAGTGCTCAGACCGGCCTTGGCAGACAGGGAGATAGACATCTTTTCGTGCTTGGCTTGCTTGGTGGTGACTACTACGACGCCGTTGGCACCCTCTGAACCATAGATGGCTGTTGAGGCTGCATCCTTCAATACGGTCATCGTCTCGATGTCGTCAGGGTTGAGGTCGCCGGCACTGTTGCCCACAATGACTCCATCCACAACCCAGAGAGGAGCTGTGGCACCATTGATGGAAGTCTGTCCACGGATAATAATGGCTCCCGTAGAGCCAGGACGACCAGAACCAGGAGCTACATACACACCCGAAACCTTGCCGTTGAGCATGTTTTCAACGGTGGCAGATGTGATGTCTTTCAGTTTTTCTCCCTTGATATTTGCCATGGCACCAGTGAGGCTCTCTTTCTTCTGAGTGCCGTATCCCACTACGACAACCTCTTCGAGCGCCTCGGTGTCTTCCTCCAGTGAGATCTTCATGCCGTTGCTGGCTTTCACCTCAGTCTCCTTGAATCCGACATACGAAATCTGTAGGGTAGCGTTGGCGTGGGTATTGAGTTCAAACTCACCATTCAGGTCGGTTACGGCAGCCAGTTTGGTGCCTTTTACTTTCACACTTGCTCCAATGACAGGTTCTCCTGTTTTGGAATCGATGATGGTTCCCTTAATCTTTCCTGTTTGTTGTGTAACAGTCAGTAGCTCATTAGATGTTGGGTAGTTAGCGTATGCAGCATTTGCAGCCAGGATAGAGGCGCATACGAGCATACCTACCTTTAGATTTTTTGCCATACTTTGTTCTGTTCGTTCTTGCAGGCTTTTCATTTCTTAATTCCGTTGTAAGCTGCTATTATATTGTATATAGTCAGCTTGCATTTACCAGTTTTTGCACCTATATTAGTGCCTGCTTAGATAAACTTCAAGGTTTAAAATCTGATACTTGGTGCAAGGATATATTAAATTTTTGATAAACCGACAAGTTTTTACGATTTTTCTTTCGTATTGATGAGGATTTTTTTAAAGTTGTTATAAAATCCTCGTTTTGAGTGATAAAAGTTTACGAATGAGGGTAGAGATTACAATTATTTTATACTTATCCCAGCCAGTTGGTAAAGATAAGTATGCATTCGTGCACTTTCTCAAAGAATCTTCCTATTCTTTGCTTCATGCTTTTATGGTAAATTCCGTTCATAGCCTTCTTTATTTTAGTTGCATCAACTGTTCTCGTGTTAACCCAGTTATTTCCATGATGGTAGCATCCTCCATGCCTTTCGACAGCATTTTCCTGGCAATATCCAAAGCTTTCTGGTTCATGCCTTTTTCCATGCCTAATTCCATACCCTCCGCAAGTCCTTCTTGCTTACCTTCTTGCTTCGCCGTATCAATGGAATTCTTGATATCCCTATATGCCTTCTTACTAGCTTCATACTCCCGAATCTCCTGAGGAGTAAACTTGGCAATTTCGGCTTCTAGCAAGCTGATGTATCGTTCTTCTACCTGTTTCATACGATATTCAATTTATATTCTATTTCAATTTATCGATTTGTTCCTGGGTTAGACCGGAATACTTCATAATCAGATTGATGTCAACACCATCTGCCAACATAGTCTTGGCTATTTCCAGGCTTCTTTCATTCTTGCCTTTTTCCATGCCTTTTTTCATACCTAATTCCATACCCTCCGCAAGTCCTTCTTGCTTACCTTCTTGCTTCGCCGTATCAATGGAATTCTTGATATCCCTATATGCCTTCTTACTAGCTTCATACTCCCGAATCTCCTGAGGAGTAAACTTGGCAATTTCGGCTTCTAGCAAGCTGATGTATCGTTCTTCTACCTGTTTCATACGATATTCATTTAGTTTCACTGCAAAATTACGCTTTTTTCCTGAAACGACCAAATAAAAAGTGGGAAAACTGCCTGATAGACATTCATAAATCTCTCAATAACATACCTTAGAGGGTGTGTCATAAATCCATATTTGCATCCTTGTGATACGTAATATTGAATTCACAACTTAAACACAAACAAAGATGAAATAGTAATTAGTAGCACCGGATATCCCTTTCTTCCGTTAGGCGTCCCGGCGGATTTGTAATCCGCCGCCAAAAAATGACCTAACCTCTTTATGCTCTGGGGATATCTTATCCCCAGCAATCAGGCAGCAGCCGGCATATCTTACCGCAATAAGCAAATCCTTTTGCTAGCATAGCAAGCGAACTGGTTGGATCTAAAGCTCCAAATACTACATTGTCAGCGATGCTGATAATGTATTTGTTCCTGGTCAAAGCGCTTTGCTTGGAGTTGCGGGGTAGATGGGAGAGGGAGAGAATGAGGGCTTCATTGCCATCGATGGCAGATAGAATTTCGACAGGCAGTTCTTTATACATTCTTCTAGCCAGCACGATGATGACGGGGATGTGGCGCTTCAGGAGAAGTTGCAGAACATCCTTTTCTAGTTTTGTTTGGAATCCGCTGATGACGCAGGAATCTTTAGGCACACTTGTTGCCCAGTCGAAACTTTTAAGGATGTCTCGGCTTGTAGTCTTGCTGGAACAGAGAAACGCTGTCTTGGGGCGTTCTAGCAAGTCCAGGTTTCCTATATGGGATAGTATTTCTGGCATATAAAGATTTTATATCTATAACGATGCAAAAATACGAATAATTCTCTGAAAATCAAAGGAAAATGCAACCTTTTTGTAGATTTGTCTGGAAATATTTGGTATTTTGAAAACTTCTGTGTATTTTTGCAGAAAGAATGTGATTAAATAACGAAAGCAATTTTAAGAAAAAGGAGTTTGTTATGACAGCATTAAATATACAGGCAGCACAGAATGATATTATTCGTCAGGTGCTTAATACACAAGATATCCATCTTTTGGATAAAATCAGAAAACTCTTTGCTGGTAAAGAGGCTGATGAGGCGTGTATGGTTCAAGAAGAGCCTTGCATGACTAAAGAAGAAATACTCTCAGGTTTCGACAATGCCCTCCATGAGCTGAAGTCCTATCGTGAAGGAAAGCTAGAGCTTAAACCATTGAGGGACGTGCTGAATGAGTTGTAAGATATTTACTTTCCCTTCTTTTGAAAAGGAAGCTAAACGATTGAATAAGCGCTATAAGTCATTTAAATCTGATTTGAAGGAATTGATGAATGAGTTAAGTTCTTCCCCCTCTTTGGGTGCAGATTTAGGTGGCGGCTTGCGTAAGGTTCGTATGGCTATTAAATCGAAAGGAACTGGTAAAAGTGGCGGTGCCCGTATTATAACAGTTGTGTTAGCCGATATAAAGGATGGTCTCGGCTTGCTTTATATCTATGATAAATCGGAGCGGAGTACTATAAAGGGGAAAGAATTGACAGATTTGTTGAAGAAGAATGGCTTAGTTTGATATGCTATTCCCTGTTGCCGATGCTTGCCAAGTAGCATCAGCAACAGGGATTCTTCATTTTACTCCTCGTCCTTGTTCAGCTCATCGCCCATACGATACTTAATGTCGTAGTTGATGATGAAGTCGAGCTCTTCTTCTGTAAAGCCGTAATGCTTCGCTAGAAGCTTATCGATTTCGTCGATGATGGGCTTGGATTCCTTGATGAAGAAATGCTGTTTCTCCATCACAAACTGTCTGCCTTTTTTAGCATATGTTCTCTCTTTAATATGACTATGCTTTTGATAATCATTTTGCAATTTCTTGCCTAATGATGCAATAGACTCTAAGTCTTTATTCGTAAGAGAATAAACATCAAAAGGAATTTGGAAGTCTCTAGAGTTCACAACTTGACAACTGGACCACATTATATAATTAGTAAAGAACAAACTAGATGATAGAAATGCAATGATGACATATTTTTCTTCTTCACTTAGCGTATAGACAGGCTTCATTTCTCATTATATAAATATTACTTTCGTAATATACTGATAATCAGTTAGTTTTAGTTAAGTAAAATTCGTTTGCTGAAAATTTGCCGTACTAAAGAACATTTAGCACGCCCATAAGTACGGCAAAAATCAAGCCCACCACGATAACACCAACTACGATAATGCAGAACGTACCGAGGCAGCAACCAGTTTGTTTTTTGTCCTGTTGTTCCATATTATTGATATTGCTTTTTACCATTCTTGATAATTACACCTTTAGCGTTTTCGTTTACTTCTAAGCCACTTAAATTATAGGCTTTGCCATTTTCCTTAGAATCGGCTGAAACGCTTTGTATGTCATCCGTATTGTCTGATTTGCGAAACTCCACCCAACCTTTACCGTCGTATGTAGTTAAATACAATTCGTCATTATCAAATTTGGTAACAACAAAATTAACTATGCTATTATCACTATTCCACGGAAGCAGATGCAAAATATATTTTCCTGTATTGGTATGGCTCAACCAATAGCCCTTAAATATCCAATCATTTTTAGGAAACTTGAAAACGGTATAATTACCGTCGCTTAATGTTAGATACTTTGGTGTATTACCGTAGCGATATTCAAACGGTATATTGGAATACGTACCACCGAAACCGTACACATCCCATTTACCCACCAACTCGATTTCATCTAAGTTGCTTATTTGTGCTTTTGTGGTCATAGCTGCAACCATAAGCAGGAAAGTAGTTAATATCTTTTTCATACCTTATTATATACGTAAAAGTCCGACAACCTTATAAATCCCGAAAACATCATCTTTGCTTACTTCAAAGTCTGGATATTCAGGATTGAAAGAAACACACCTAAAAGTATCGCCATTATCGTATAGGCGTTTTAGTACGGCCCCATCCCGGGTATCAAGTACATAGGTTTTACCCCATTCGATAACATCACATACTTTTCTGATAGCGATTTCGTCGCCACCCTCAAATTTAGGCTCCATTGAATCACCCTTAACTATCATCGTGCAGTCGTAAGGTGGGAACGCCTTAACAATGGGTATTTGTTCACAATCGCTTGATTTGATGCTGTCAGAGAAGCCAGTGAGCAGACCAGCAGCAACCGCCATTGGAATACGTGGGCGTGTCTCATCACTTTGGCTTTGCTCAAAATCGGCGGCTTTGCCACCGGGTGCGTACATATCACCCACGCCATCCATAAGCCATTTAAGGCTTAGACCTGTTGCAGCCGACACCTTTTTAAGGGTATCAACCGTTATGGTTTGTTGCCCCTTTAGCATCTTACTAAACCCTGATGGGTCTATACCAGCCCCCTTTGCAAAGGTGGTTGGTTTGGTTAGTGCATCATATTCGATGTAATCACTAAGTCGTTTGATAAGGTCTTTTTGTTCCATTTTGTGCAAATTTCCTTTAATTTCCATTAAATACCATTAATTATAAACGAAAATAATTGGTAATTCTTGGAAATTTCAATTATTACCAATATCTTTGCACTCGAAATAAGTAAGTAACTAACCTTACGAGTACAAGAAAGGCTGTCGGACATTTTGCCCAACATACCATAAACCCAACTGCAAATATACGGCAGTTTTTCTTTTTCTCCAAAGGTATAAGTAACTAAGTAAGTAATTTTAATAAAATTTATACTTTTATGGCAGACGAAACAGGAAAAGCAATCAAATTGACACGTGACGATTTGCGGTCAATTGACGTGGGAAAGACGAAAACGTTTTACCTACCTGATGCGAAAGCGTGCGACAACGGCAAGGCTTTGACGTATCAGTTTCAAAATTTGATGGGCTGCAAGTTCAGCGTTAAAACGGACTATACAGCCAATACACTAACCATCACACGTAACGCTATATGATTATCACCAAACCCGAAGTAGAGCCAGACGGTTTGTATAACCAAGGGCAAGCAGCAAAAGCGTTGAATGTAGATCGGCACACCGTCGCCCGGTACGCTAACGATGGGCTTATTAAGTTCAGAGTTAGAAAAGCCGGAAAAGGCTTAATCACTACGGGGGCGGAAATAATCAAGTGTTGGAAATCAATGTATCTTTAAAAATCAAGCCGTATGAAAAAAGTAATGAAGAATTGGCGTTATTGGCTGATGGTGGTTATCGGCTTTATCGCTTTTTTCAATCTGATTGGGATGCCACACAATGATAACCCCAACTATTGGGCGTTAGTGATCTATTCCAAGTTTACAGCCGTAGCACTCGCATATTTCGACATACGTTTGTATGTATGGTTTGCGAAGCACAGAAAGATAGATGAGCTATTGGAGTACATCAACGAAGATAAATAACATCATTAATCATATACAAAGATGAAAACAGATTTTAGTATTAACGTACAGGTCAATTTGGGTGTAACACCCGAAATCGTGGCTTTGGTAAATGCCATTTTGTGCCACCGACCAACAGTTGCGCCGACCGCCGAGGAAGCACTCTACGGAAACGGACAAGTAGATAACAAGCCAGAGGACACCACCACGGCACAGCCTCAACAGCCTACTAACAAGCGAGGCAGAAAAAAGAAAGAGGAAGCAGCCGCCGACAAGCCGGAGCCTACCAAGGAGCCAGCCGGAGACGAACAGCAGGAGGCAGCAGCCAACGAAGCCGATGCCAACGGTGAGCAGGTAGCCGAGCAGGAAGAAGCCAAAGCCGAGGAAGCCGCCCCACAGAATGAGGGCCAGGCCAAAGCAGAGGCAGAGCAGAAGCCATTAACCGCCGAAGACGTTAGGGCAGCTATGCACAAAACACGCCAACGTATCGAGGGTGAAGACTACAAGGAGAACACCAACGGCGATCTATACAAGAAGTACCATAAGCCATTAACGGCACAGTTCAAGAACATAGCCGCTTTGTTGGGTGCTGAAAAACCGAGTGCTTTGCCGCCTGATAAGATTGCAAATTTCATTGAGCAGTGCAACGGTTTGCAGATAATGGAAGATGGCACGATCGGTTCAAATTACCCATTTTAGTAACAACATTTAATCATATACAATTATGGCAGGTAAACACGCTTTATTATCACCAAGTGCGGCGCATCGTTGGATGAATTGTACCGCCGCCCCACTTCTGGAAAAAGACGTGGAGGATAAGGGCAGCACCTTTGCAGAGGAGGGAACGTTAGCCCACGCCTATTGCGCCAAGAAACTGAAAGAGTTTTTGGGTTTGTCGGTGGATGAGGAAAAAGCCGAGATAGCGCAATTAGACGAGCAGTACCACAGTGGCGAAATGGACGAGTACACCGATACGTACAAGACTATCGTACTGGAGAAGTTCAACGCCGCCCGAGCTAAGACCAAGGACGCACAATTGTTGGTTGAGGTCAAGTTAGATTTTAGTCACTATGTGCCTGATGCTTTCGGCACGTCGGACGCTATCATTATCGCCGATGGCGTGATGGAGGTTATCGACTTTAAGTATGGCAAGGGCGTAAAGGTGTCAGCCGTGGAAAATCCACAAATGATGATTTACGCTTTGGGCGCATGGGACTTATTTAACTTTGAGTACGACATACGTAAGGTACGCATGACTATCGTACAACCACGTATTGATAATCTTTCGGAGTTTGAGTTGGATGCCGCCGACCTCATTAATTGGGCAGTCGATGAGCTGCAACCAAAAGCTAACGAAGCCTATGCAGGAGGTAAGCAAAAGCCGGGCAATTGGTGTCAGTTCTGCAAGGTTAAGGCCAACTGCAAAGCCCTATCGTCTATGTGCATCGAAGCACAGCAAGCCAACCCCGACCCACGTAAGATTAGCAAGGAAGTAATGGAAAGCACTATACTACCTTTGCTTTCAACGTTCAAAACGTGGCTAACTGGAGTTGAGGAGTACAGTTTGGAACAGGCGTTAAGTGGGGTGCAGTACCAAGGTTTCAAAATCGTTGAGGGGCGCAGTATCAGAAAGATAACAAACCCAACCGCCGTGATGGAACTTTTAGGCAAAGAGGGCTTTGCAAAAGAAGCCTACATTAAGCCTACCGAGCTACGAAGTATTACCGATTTGGAAAAACTGATAGGTAAGAAACGCTTTGGTGCAATTTGCGCCGAGTACATCAACAAGCCACAAGGCAAACCAACGTTAGTGCCTGAATCAGACAAACGCTCGGCGTTTAATCAGGCAGCAGACGACTTTAAAGACATTTAAGTTTAACATTTTAAATTCATACAATTATGATAGACCCTAAAGTAGTTAATGACACTAAGGTAATCTTTGGCCCATGCCGCCTTAGTTACACCCACGTATTTGAGAAGTACATCCCAGAAGATGGCGGAGAAGGCAAGTATATGACTAACGTTTTAATTCCGAAGTCTGAAAAGAAGACTATCGAAGCAATCAAAAAGGCGATTGAGGCAGCTAAGAAAGCCGCTATCGTAGCAAAGTGGGGAGGCAAAGAGCCTAAAAAACTTGATATGGCTTTGCGTGACGGTGACGAAAAGGACGATGAGGTTTACGAAGACCACTACTATGTGAATGCCAAGAGCAACACACGCCCAGGCATAGTTGATCGAAAGAAAGTGCCTATCGTGGACGAAGAAGAAGTTTACAGCGGCGTTTGGGCGATTGTGTCGGTAACTTTCTACGGCTACGACGTAAGCGGTAACAAGGGCGTAGCGTGTGGCCTCAACAACATTATGAAGTTCAAGGACGACGACCATTTTGGCGGCAGAGTATCAGCCGAAAGCGACTTTGGCGATTTGGACGGCATCGACGACGAGGACGACGACGACGATTTGTAAAGTGCTTTTTTCTCTACGATAAAATGTTAATGTAGTAGCCCCCGGCGGTGGAAAGAGGAAGCCGCCGGGGTAATCAAACAACAAAGCGTATGAAAGAATTAGGCATAGACATCGAAACATATAGTAGCAACGACCTAACCAAGTGTGGCGTTTACAAGTACGTGGAGGCCGAAGACTTTACCATATTGCTTTTTGGGTATAGCGTGGATGGTGGTCCGGCGAAATGTGTGGACTTTGCAAGCGGCGAAACTTTGCCGCCGGACATCAAAGCAGCATTAACCGACCCCGAGGTAATAAAGACCGCTTTCAATGCAGCTTTTGAGCGTATTTGTATCGGCGTGTATTTAGGCATCAAAGGGCGATTAGACCCGAGACAATGGCGGTGTACGATGGTAAGAGCCGCCCGAATGGGTTTGCCGCTTTCGTTGGCTCAATGTGGTGAGGTGCTTAAACTGGAAGACAGAAAGATGACAGAGGGTAAAGCCCTGATAAGATACTTTAGTGTTCCAAACAAGCAAACCAAACAGGGCATAACAAAGATGATCCGACACAAGCCGAGCGATGCGCCCGAAAAGTGGGCAACGTTCAAAGCCTACAATATCCGAGACGTGGACGTGGAGCAAGCCATCTTAAAAAAGGTCAGAAGATTGGAAGCACCAGAGTTTGACGAAGATTTGTACGTAGCCGATCAGCACATTAACGACCGTGGCGTGATGATAGACAAAGTATTGGTAAACAATGCCGCCCGATTTGATGAGCTATACAAAGATGAGCTATTTGCAGAAGCCCGAAAACTTACAGGCATGAGTAACCCAAATAGCCCCGGACAGATTAAACAATACATATCCGAGAACACCGGGTTTACTATTGATAGCCTCAACAAAAAGAATTTGGACGACTACGAGGTACAATTTAAGTACTGGCCCAAGGTGCAAAAAGTTTTGGCTTTGCGTAGGGAAATGGGTAAGACTTCTAACAAGAAGTACACAACTATGCAAAAATGTGTCTGCAAGGATAGCCGAGTACATGGTTTGTTGCAGTTTTGCGGTGCAGCACGTACAGGCAGATGGGCAGGGCGTTTGGTGCAGTTACAGAACCTACCACAAAACCATCTGGAAAGTCTGGATGATGCACGCTATTTGGTTAAGCAGGGCGATTTGGAAGAGTTTGAAATGAACTACGGAAACGTTACCCAAGTACTTAGCGAGTTGATACGTACCGCTTTCATAGCAAAGCCCGGTTGCACGTTCCACGTATGCGACTTTTCAGCGATCGAGGCACGTGTGATAGCATGGATTGCCGGGGAAACATGGGTATTGGACGCTTTCAGAGCAGGGCACGACATCTATTGTGAGACTGCAAGCAAAATGTTTGGCGTACCAGTTCAGAAACATGGCCCCAACGGAGATTTGAGACCGAAAGGCAAAGTAGCCGTTTTGGGTTTGGGCTACGGCGGTGGTGTATCAGCATTGGAAGCGATGGGCGGTAAAAAGTTAGGTTTAACAGAATCCGAGGAAAAAGACATCGTAAACAAGTGGCGAGATAGTAACCCACATATCGTTAAGTTGTGGCGTACAGTCGAGAAAGCGGCTATCATAGCCATTAAGACAGGAAAGAGCGTGCAGATACAACGAGGCATTATTATTAGTTATCGTTGGGGTATGTTGCTAATTACCCTACCAAGTGGCAGGACTATTTGTTACCCACGTACAGAGGTTGGAATCGAGACAAACGACGGTTGGCGAGGCGACCACGAAATTATCGAGTATGAGGGCTTAAACCAAAAAACGAAGAAGTGGGGAAAGTTGAGAACCTACGGCGGTAAGCTAACCGAGAACATCGTACAGGCTACGGCACGTGACATATTGGGTTGTGTGATACTTAGAGCCGAGCAACGAGGGTTAAACGTAGTTTTCCATATACACGATGAAATCATCGTTGAGGCTACGAAAGACCAGACGTTACCGATGGTTGAGGCTTTGTTTAGTGAGCCTATACCGTGGTGCAAGGATTTGCCGCTCAAAGGTGCAGGGTACACCACCCCATATTATCTAAAAGATTAAACAATATAAAGCATATACAAAAATGGAGATACAGACAAGTAAGGCACTATCAGACGTGCAGCAATTCAGATACGAGTTATTACAATGGTGTGGCAACGTGGAAGATGCGGAGAAAGCCTATACCTTTGTGATGGGTAAGGATGAAAAGCCAGTACAGGCGCAGTTACCAAAATCCGGCAATATGGAGGACGGCATCTATTTGGTACACGCCGACGGCAAAGCAACTTTGTTTGAACTGGAGTACACCAAAGACGACAACATGGATAGCGAGGTAGTGGCTATCGGTTTGAAGATGGGTAGCTTTGGCATTAAGATAGCTTTGCACGATGAGGCTAACGGCGATGGTATCACGCTAACAACAAAGGCAAATGGCGACGAAGAAAACGACCAAGCCTACTATATCGACAACTACGACGATGCAGTAGCAGACATGGACGGAGCAAGAAACACCAACCATTGGCGTAATATCCTGAATCCACAGATAAAGTTAGCCGATGATTGGTATATACCATCTTTGGGCGAGTTATACCGTATCTTTATCAACAAAAAGGCTATCAATGCAGCTTTGGAGTTTGCCAAGGGCGATAAACTGCAAGACCGTTGGTATTGGACTTCCACCGAGCGCAGTGCTCCCTACGCATGGTATCTGTCCCTCCCCGACGGTTATACGTACTGTTGGTACGCTAAGGCCAGCCGCACGGGCAGAGTTAGGGCAGTGTCAGCATTTATTTTTTAGCCCTTAATATTTTAGTTTTTAATCTTTAGCACGGCGAAAGCCGTGCCATTATTCACATATACCGCCAGTTATGAAAAAGATGTACTGCAAAACGTGCCTATCATACGATCCTGATGAAGACAAACCCGGCTACGGAGTTTGTAAGCTATCAGAGTGTGAAGTTTGCGAGCAGTGCCCCGGTTGCATAGATTGGCGGTATTTTAAGATTTGGTTTAGTTAGTTATGAACAGTACAGCGTATCAGAGTAGAAAGCCCATTAACTTTGACAAAAAGTTGCAGCATAGTATCGAGTTATTACAGAAGTCGGAAAAGTTGGCTTTGCGTTATTCAGATAAGGGGTTTTATTTGGCATTTAGTGGGGGCAAAGATAGCCAAAGTCTTTACCACGTGGCAGTATTAGCAGGTGTTAAGTTTGACGCTCATTATAGCCTCACAACTTTAGACCCACCAGAGTTAGTTATGTTTATCCGTAACAAATATCCTGATGTTGCAATAGATAGACCTAAACTAACCTTTGCCCAACTTTGCATCAAAAGTAAGGCTTTGCCAACTCGCTTAATGCGCTTTTGTTGCGCCGTACTGAAAGAAACCAAGGGAGCCGGGACGGTTACACTTACAGGCGTAAGGCGTGAGGAATCCGTACAGCGCAGCCACAGAAACGAAGCCGAGATTATCAGGGCAAAGAAGACAGACCGATTTAGTGGCAGCTTTGAACAGTTAGACCAATTCACACGAAGCCAAGAAGTAGAGGGCGTGCAGTGTGTCAAGGGCAAAGACAAAATCGTAATAAACCCTATCATAGATTGGACGAAAGAAGATGTTTGGTACTTTCTTAATGAAGTCGTTAAAGTAGAACATTGCGAACTATACGATAAAGGTTGGCAGCGTATTGGGTGTTTGTTTTGCCCGATGGCAAGCCAAAAGGAAATTATAAAACAAGGGGGGCATACCCACGCTACAAGGCTTTAATATTACGTACTATACGCCGATTAAGAGAAAACGGCTATATGAATCATTATACCGACTTAACAGACGAAGAAGTTTTTAATTGGTGGACTTCTAAGCAGGGTATTAAACATTGGTATTGCGAGCATAAATTACAGGGTAATTTGTTCGATGATTTATAAACCAAATACCGATCATCTTAAAAAGTAAAACAATATGGCAGAAGATTTCAAATACATAAGGTTTATGGTATTTAAGGCAAGCAACATTAAATACCTATTCGAGCAGTTGGACGATGAGCCACGACCTTTCATATTAGTGGTACACCCACCAATAGACAAAATCGGTGTGCGTCCGGTTACTATCAAGGCAAGCACCGAGGAAGATGCCAAGTACTTTAAGGGTATCTTAGATAAGTTATCGTATGAATCTTTAGAAAGATTGACGTATGGCACAGATAAAGTTAAACAATGATTTCCCGATCGACATAGCAACAGCCCATAGCCGTATGGCAAAGAAGTGGAAGAACAAAGCGACCACATGGACGAAGTTGGTAGAGCGATGCAGCGAAACGAAGCGAACAACGGAAAGCGTAAGCGAGTACGCCAAGATGAGCAGGGAGGAACAAAGCAGTATAAAGGATGTGGGCGGTTTTGTCGGTGGCTACCTATCAGGTGGCACACGAAAGACCGCTAACGTGATGTGGCGAAGTATTGCCACGCTTGATATTGACTACGGTGCACCCGACCTTTGGGATGAGTTCACGTTAAACTTTGACTTTGCGGCGATGCTATACAGCACACACAAGCACACGCCCGAAAACCCACGCTTTCGTTTGGTGTTCCCATTGAGCCGTCAGGTACGCCCAAATGAGTACGAGCCACTTTGCAGGATGATAGCAAGCAAACTTAACATTGAGGTGTTCGACGATACCACCTATCAGTTAGCGAGATTGTTTTATTATCCATCTACAAGCAGAGACGGCGAATATGTATTTGAGTACCAAGACGGCAAGGCGTGCAACGTTGATGAATTTCTAAGGCAGTACCACGACTATAGAGATGTGGCACTTTGGCCAGTATCGAGCCGAGAGGGTGACATCATCGTACACGAATTGAAAAAGGTAGGTGATCCGACCGAAAAGCCCGGCTTAATTGGTGCTTTTTGCCGTGCCTATTCAATAGAGGATGCAATCGACACGTTTCTACCTGATGTGTACGAGAAGACCGCCCACGATGGGCGATACACCTACATTAATGGTAGCGTGGCGGCAGGTTTGGTTTGCTATGAGGGTAAGTTTGCATACAGCAATCACGAAACAGACCCGGCGAGTAAGCAGCTTTGCAACGCTTTCGACCTTTGCCGAATACATCTATTCGGTGTGCAGGATGAGGGCACGAAGATAACAGACAACACACGTTTGCCGTCGTACCTAAAAATGCAGGATTTCGTAGCCAAGGATAAAAAGGTAAGAATCTTACTTACTAAGGAACGACAGGGCCAGGCCGATGATGATTTTGCCGACATCGAAGCAGAGGAAGCCGGGGACAGCGCAGTATCTGAAACCGCCGACAAGTGGATGGCTGGATTAGACTTTGACAAGAAAGGCAGCATCAAATCAACAGCAAGCAATATTATTGCTATACTGGAGAACGACCCAAGGTTGAAAAACCATATATGGCAAAATCTGTTTAATGGGTTTAACTACATAACAGGTGGTTTGCCGTGGAACGCCGAGGCGACACAATGGGGTAATACTGATGATGCAAATCTAAGAATCTACTTAGATGAGAAGTACGGAGTGACTGGAAAGGACAAAATCAAAGACGCTTTGGTGGCAGTCGTTACACGTCACAGAGTACACCCAATACGTGATTACCTTAATAGTCTAACGTGGGATGGCGTGCCACGCTTAGACCGCCTAATTATTGACTACGTAGGTGCAGAAGATAATGAGCTAAACAGAGCTATGACACGTAAGCATTTTACGGCGGCAGTAGCAAGAGTGATGAACCCAGGGTGCAAGTATGATTATTGCCTGATTATCGCCGGAGCCGAGGGTATCGGTAAATCGACGCTTTTCAATGTGATGGGCGGCGATTGGTTTAGTGATAGTTTGGTGACAATGGAGGGTACAAAAGGCATGGAGCAAGCCCGGAACGGTTGGGTTATCGAGTTACCGGAGTTGGGCAGTATCAAGCGATCAGACGTTGAGCAGGTGAAAGCCTACATTAGCCGTCAGAATGATATGTACCGCCCGGCATACGGCAGCATGATGGAATCCCACCCGAGACAATGCGTTTTTTGTGGTACGACCAACGAAACATATTTCTTAAAGGGTGAGACCGGAAACCGCCGCTTTTGGGTAATGAGTGTAAACCCAGAACTACGTAAGCATGGAGACCCACGCCAAGCGATCGAGGCAGACCGTAACCAGCTATGGGCCGAAGCCGTGCAACGCTATAAGGATGGCGAAAAGTTATACCTTAGTGAAGCATTGGAAGCGGAAGCCCGAAAGCGTCAGGGTGAGTTTAACGATAATCAGGAAGACCCATTACCGGGAATGATACAGGCATACTTAGATATGAAGTTGCCGACCGACTGGAGTACATGGGACTTAAACCGCCGACGTGCATACATTAAGAACCCCGACCCACTGGATGCAACAGGAACGGAAACACGTACCAAAGTATGTGCCGCCGAGTTTCTTTGCGAGGTGTTAGGGCGAGACGTTGGCGGCAAAGATTACAAGTACGAAGCAAGAAAGGTTAATAAGATGTTGGGCGAAATTGGTTGGTTAAAACTATCGTCTGCAAGATTTCCGATATATGGGACACAGCGAGGGTTTAGCAGACCAACAGAAGACGACGAAAGCGACCTTTAAGGCATCAATCGGGCGTAGGAATATGTAAACAAAGTGATGTTTACAGGGTTTGTTTACAAGCAAAGCGACAAAAAGCAAATATCGCAAAATGCGTAAACAATTTATTTTGTTTACGGCTTTGTTTACATACTTTGTTTACACCTAAAAGGCTGATTATCAATACTTAACTATATATGTAAACATAATAAACATAAAATATAGTATAAGTAGTAATATATAGTTATATACTATAAATATACGTATAAAGGGGTATTAAGTATATATGTATAGAATGTTGAAAGTAGAATGTTTACAAACGGCATAAGATAGAATGAAGAAGTTAGAAACAATAACACGCCACGCCGAGGTATCGGAAAAGACGATAGAAAAATATTTGGTACAAGAGGTGAAAGCCATTGGCGGCCTTTGCCTCAAATACTCAAATGCAAACATGGTGGGTTATCCTGATAGAGTGGTATGCCTACATGGTGGTAAGGTTGTTTGGGTGGAGTTGAAAAGTAAAGGCAAGAAGCCAACGAAGATACAAACCATAAGACAAAATGAGTTGGTAAGCATGGGCCACGAAGTCTATACAATCGACAACAAACAGGCAATCGACGAATTAATTAAAGTTTGGAGGGCAGAGCAATGAAGTACAGACCATACGAATATCAGAAAACGGCAATGCAGTGGATATTAGACCACCCACGATGCGGTTTGTTTCTTGATATGGGTTTAGGTAAGACGGTAAGCACACTTACAGCCATACAACAATTGATGGACGATTGCGAGGTTAGCCGTACCTTGGTGGTAGCACCGAAAAAGGTAGCCGAAACAACGTGGACTACCGAGGCAGAAAAGTGGGACCATCTGCAAAGCCTAAGAGTAGCAAAGGTGATGGGCACAGAGAAGCAGCGTAATTTGGCGTTGGCATCTAAAGCTGACATCTACGTTATCGGACGTGATAGCTTTGTTTGGTTAGTTGGAAAGTACGGCGGTCAGTTGCCATTTGATGTGTTGGTGATTGATGAGCTAACGAGTTTCAAATCTTCTAAGTCAAACCGATTTAAGGCGATGCGTACAGCCATACCAACGGTTAATCGAGTTATCGGACTTACAGGAACGCCAGCACCTAACGGACTGATAGACCTATGGGCACAAATGTACTGTATAGACATGGGCGAGCGTTTGGGCAAGAGCGTAACGAAGTATCGTGAAACCTACTTTGAGACCCACAAGTGGAACAACGTAATAGTACGTTGCGACATCAAAAAAGGGTGCGAGGACGTTATCAAAAACAAGATTTTTGATATTTGTTTATCAATGCAAGCAAAGGACTATTTGCAGTTGCCGGACATGATCACCCACGAAACCAAACTTACTTTGTCGCCAAAGGTGATGGAAGCGTACAACAAGTTTGAGAAAGAAAAGGTATTGGAGTTTACCGAATTGCATACCGGGGAAAATGCCAATATCTTAGCGAATAGTGCCGCCGGGCTGATGAATAAGTTAAGCCAGTTTGCCAACGGTGCAATATACGATGAGGCCAAGGACGTACACGAAATACACGATGAGAAGTTGGATAAGTTAGCCGAGATTGTGGAAGCTGCAAACGGTAATCATGTGTTAGTCTTCTATCAGTTCAAGCATGATGTAACACGTATCACCAAGAAACTGAAAGGCTATACCGTCAAGTCATACGAGGGCGAAAAGGAGTTGAGAGAATGGAACGCCGGACAGATAGACGTACTATTGGCCCACCCTATGAGCACGGCGTTTGGCTTGAATATGCAGCAAGGTGGGCACTATATCGTATGGTTTGGTACAGGTTGGAATCTGGAGTTATACCAACAAGCCAACGCACGATTACACCGACAGGGGCAGCAGTACCCAGTACAGGTGTATAAGTTGATTTGTGCCAACACCGTAGATGAGAGAGCCAACACGGCATTAAGTGGCAAGCAGGGCGTACAGCAATCTTTGCTGGATAGCCTCAACTTTTTGGTAAGGAAGTATCACACAACAATAACCATCAAAGATGAATATTAGAGTATGGCAAAGGATAAAGATTACATAAGGTTGATACATACGGCCAAGTGGCTACGATTGAGACGTGACAAACTCAACGATACGCCACTATGCGAGAGGTGCGAGGAATTGGGCAGAGTGGCAGCAGCCACCGAGGTACACCACGTTATCCCGGTTGAGGATGGACTAACAAAGCAGGAAAAAGAACGCCTGATGTTTGATTACTTTAACCTCAAAGCCCTATGCCATGAGTGCCACGTTAAGGTACATACAGATATGGGCAGGTGTGGCAAAGTTCAAGCAAAGAACCGGGCCAAAGAGCACCTGAAAAGATTTGTGAATAAATTTTTGAAATGAGGTTGCAAGGTGAGACCCGGGGGCCTATTTTTTAAATGGGGTACACCCCCGGTTAAACCTCACCAACCCCCTTTTCCACACGTGAGCCGATTTTTGGGCCGTGGGGGATTTTGCCCAGATGCAAAGCCCCGGCATATTTGGCACGATATAAAAACGCCCACGTGTGTAGGTTAATAATAAAAAGCAATATTTATGAAATTTGGAAACCAAGATGGCACAGGCTTTGGATTTGGCAGCTTTGGCGCAGGTCAGACCCAAGCCCCCCCACCCGATGAGGTGGAGCCGGAAGAAACCACAGCCGAGACAACCGCCCAGGCAAAGCGAGCGCACAGACGTACAAAGGAGTGTACCGAGCTATCGCAACGCTACGAGTACCGCCGAGCATTTAGTGAGGTCAAGTTATTGGAGGCAATGCAGTACGTCAATCTGCAAGACCATACCACCTACAATTTTATCACCGCCGGGGACGTGGATAGCCTTAGTTACCTGAAAGTGGTGCTTAATCAGCACGATTTGGACTATTGTTTGTTATCGACATGGTGCACGGCGGCAGAGGATATTTTGCAGGTACGGCAATGGTACGAGCAAGGGCGCATTAAGAAACTTGATATGTATTTGGGCGAGATATTCCCGGGCAGCTATAAGATTGAATGGCAGATGGTACAAAAGTTCTATCAGGAACACCCAGAGGCAGGACGTGCCGCAGTATTCAAGAACCACAGCAAGATATACGCAGGGTGCAATTACGATGAGGGCTTTTATTTCGGCATACAGACAAGCGCAAACATTAACACTAACCCAAGAACGGAGCAGGGAAGTATAACAGTTGATAAGGGACTGTTTGAGTTTTACAAAGACTACTTCGACGGTATCCGCTCATTCGAAAAGTAACGCAGCATGGAAGAAAAGAAACAAAAGTTTTTGGAGGCTTTGGCGCAGGGCTACGGCATCATAGCCACGGCGTGCGAGGCGATAGGCATAGGGCGCAGTACTTATTACCGATGGTACAATACCGACCCAGAGTTTAAGGAGAAAGTGGACGAGATCACCGAGACGCAGGTAGATTTTGTAGAAAGTAAGTTGATGCAGTCGATAAACGCCAATGACACAACGGCTATTATCTTCTACCTGAAGACCAAGGGCAAGAAGCGAGGTTACAGCGACAAGGCGCAGCCAAAGACCGCCGACCCATTGCCAGTTAGCCAGACTTTGCCGGAGCCATCCACCGAGGAAGACAACAAGAAGATAGCCGCCAAGATTAAGAGCAAGAAAGCGTATATCGTTAAGTTGTTGAAGAAGCAAGGCAAGTACACCGCCGAACTTACATACCAAGTGGATATTACGGCTAAGTTGTTGGTACGTGCCGACATTTTGGGCGATGAAATCATGGCAGATGGACACCAGGCCGTAAACGTGGAGTATAGCCGAGAGGGTAACGAACGCAAGACGATCGACCCGAAAGAAAAGCTATATATCGAGTTGTTGCAGCAGGGACAGAAAGCGTTAAGGGCTTTGGGTATGAACACCGAAAGCAAGGAACGAAAGAGCGACAACGATAGTTTTAACGACTTTATGGCAGCGATGCAGGAGGGCGACGAATGACAGAGGAAGAAAAAGAAAGATTTCGACAACTGAAAGCCGAGGTATCGGAGCAGTTGCAGCAGGGGCGCAGTACATACGCCGACCGCTACCGCCGTGCGCTTATTGAAACAGATAAGCGTATCGGCGATTATGTGTTTGGAGTGATAGACCACCCAGGCGCACACAACCTGTATGAGATATTGGGAGTAAGACGCTTTTTGCAGATGCTTGATAAGTACGATTGGAAGCCCAAGCGAGTAAAGCGTTTTTTCAAGTTCTACGAGGCTTTGCGGTTTAGCGGCATCCGAGGGCGCACACGCTATAAGCTAACCCCGGTGCAGGCCTACCAGTTTGCCAATATCTATGGCTTTGCCCGAGACGATGGGCGCAGACTGATACGTACCGCCTACCTATTCGTGCCCCGAAAGTTCAGTAAAACGACATCGTGCGCAGCTTTGGCGGTTTATGATATGCTTTTCGGCGATAACAACGCCCAGGCATACGTGGGCGCAAATAGCTACGATCAGGCGAAAATCTGTTTTGATGAGATACGAAACATCATGTTTGATATTGACCCAAAGGAAAAGCACTTTAGGGTTAATCGTGAAAAGATTACTTTCAAAGACCGTGGACGTGATAGCCTCATACAATGTTTGACCGCCAACGTCAAAACCAAAGATGGTTTGTTTGCCTCATTGGTGATAATGGACGAGTACGCCCAAGCCCGAAACACGGCAGGTAAGAACGGCGCAGACCTCAAAAACGTATTGACAACATCAATGGGGCCAAGGCGTGAGCCGCTAACTATCATTATCACCACGGCAAGCGATGTGGTAGATGGCCCATTTGCCCACGAACTTGACGGAGTGATGGCGGTACTACGAGGCGAGGCAGAAAGCGACACCATGTTTGCATCTATCTTCATGCCTGATGTGGACGATGCAGAGGACAGCCCGGAGACGTGGGCAAAGGTGCAGCCACATTTGGGTATCACGGTGCAACCGGACTACTACGAAAATGAGTATCAGACCGCCCAGTTATCAGCCGAAAATATGTTGGCTTTTCGCACGAAATTGCTTAATATTTTCACGATAAACGCCGAAAAAACGTGGTTTACCCACGAAAAGGCAAAAGAATTATTGGGCAATTTCTGTATAGATCAGGTGCAGGGCCGCCCAGATTGTGCCGTGGCGTTTGATTTGTCGGTGCATGATGATTTCAGCGCAGTATCTTATACCGTGTACCTATCGGGCAATAAGAAGTTTTACACGCATACTGATTACTATTTCCCGGAGGGAGCGTTAAAAGGGCATCCCAACGAGCAGCTTTATAGACTTTGGAACGAAAAAGGGTATCTTATTTTCTGCAAAGGGCAGAAGATAGACACGGCGATGATTACCGAGGATATATTACGACGCAGTAAGTTGGTTAATATTATCCGTATTGGCTACGATGCTTACAAGGCACAGGAGCTAACGAGTATCTTAAAGTCAGTTGGAGCGAGGAACGTGCTAACCCCATTTAGTCAGACCTACGGAAACTTTAACCTACCAGTCGAAAGTTTTGAGATGCTTGCATGGAGTGACCCGGTAAAGATAGAGTTTAACGACAACCCTATTAACGCTTTCTGTTTGGAAAATTGCGTGATAGATACCGACAATCTGGAGAACAAAAAGCCGCTCAAAGTGTCACAATACCGCAAGATAGATGGGGCGATTACAATGCTAATGACTTTAGGTTTGCTATACACATTTGAGAGGTAATTTGCAAGTTTTTAGAACCTAAAAATATTTAATAAAATAATAATTTTACCACGATGCGCCAAGGTGTACCACGATGCACCAAGGCGCATTTTTTTTGCTCATTTTTGCTTTGTATCTTTGGGGCTAAAAAGTATAATTATATATGGGTATTTGGCAAAACATAGTAAAATTTTTCAGCCGTAGCACCGATGCAGAGGGCGCAGTTAGCGAACCACAGACACCGGGGCCACGTACCGGAGACTATACCCAATTCTTTAACTTTTTTGGTACAGGCAATACCGCTTTGTCGGTAGCCACTGTTTACCGATGTGTGCAGTTACTTAGTGAAAGTGTAGCTAATTTGCCATTTTTGTATATGAGATTGAAAGACGGCATTTTTGTGGAGGACACGAATAGCCGTTTGCATTATCTTCTAACAGTACAGCCGGACTTTACAAAGTCGGCGTTTGACTTCTGGAAAGAAGCCGTAGAAAATGTGTTGTTAGAGGGTAATGCTTACATCGTACCAGTGTACAACAGGGTTACTTTAGAAATAGACCGATTGGTTTTGTGTGGGCGTAATACCGTAAACCACGATGTGTATAACGATACCTACATGATTACCGATACCATCAACGGTATATGTGGAGTTTATGACGAAAGCGAGATTATCCACATTAAGGGGCATACAAGTAACGGCAAGCACGGCGTTAGCGTACTGGAATATGCAAGGCAGACGTTAGACATAGCATTAACCGGAGACCGGGAGACACTTAAACGATTTGCCAATGGCGGTAATGTTAGGGGTATCGTAAGCAACGATAAGACTACTACCGGGTTTGGCGAGTATCAGGACAAGGAATTGGAGAAGACCGCCGAAAACATAGATAGTCGTTTTCAGAATGGCGAGCGCATAGTTAGTTTGCCCGGTCAGGTGGACTTTAAGCAAATTTCGCTTTCTTCTACTGATATGCAGTTTTTGGAGAGCCGCAAGTTTACGGTACGAGACATTTGCCGTTTCTTTGGTGTGCATCCATCTTTTGTTTTTGACGACACAAGCAATAATTACAAGTCGGCTGAAATGGCGAATGTGGCGTTTTTGAGTAACACGTTAAACCCACTTTTGCGCAATATTGAAAATGAAATGTTGCGTAAGTTAATCGCCCCCACCCTATGTTGCAAACGAAAATTTGAGTTTGACCGCCGGGGACTTTATGCAAGCGATTTGGATAGTAAGGTTAAGTATCAGGCGGCAACGATTGCCGCAGGTATCTATACGGTGAACGATTGGCGCAAGATGGAGAACCGCCCACCTATCGAGGGCGGCGACAAGGTTTTAGTATCGGCAAATCTTAGAGATATTGCCAACGAGACCGCCGTTAATAACGCACCGGATCCAGAGCCAAAGAAAACTAAAAAGGACGATAAAAATAAAGATGGAGACCAAGACGATGAATAAAGATACAATCATAAGACGGTGTTTGTGTACTCCTACCGAGTTACACGTCAGAGAGGCAGCAGAGGGCGAAGCACCGAGCCGCACAATAACTGGATATGCCATATTGTTTAACGTACCGTCTGCCCCATTGTGGAGCGACGAAGATAGCGAGGCCCGGGAAGTGATAGCCCCGGAAGCCGTTACAAAGGAACTCTTAGACGGCCAAGACATCAAAATGACGATGTTTCACAATCGGCAGTTGATTTTGGCAAGAAGCAATAAGGGCGGCGGTACACTTTCGTACACAGTAGATGAAAAGGGCGTAGCTTTTGAGTTTGACGCACCTAATACCGTGGACGGCGACAAGGCTTTGGAATTGGTACGCCGTGGCGACATAAGCGGTTGCAGCTTTGCGTTTTCAACACGCTACTATGATAGCGATTTTGTAGAGCGTCAAAGCAAAGTAGCGGCTAACGGCATTAACAATATTACCTATCGTGTCAAAGCGATTACAGGTATCTTTGACTTTACGTTGGCGGCTGATCCGTATTACCCAGATACGAGCGTGGAGGCAAGAGAGTTTACCGATGAGTTGAAGCGAGAGCAGAAGACCCCGGAGCCTCAACCACAGACAAGCGAGCAGAAAGAAAAAGCGTTAAAGCAGTTGCGTGAAATGCGCCACGCTGCAAAACGCAGTTTAGTATAATATTTAATTTTTAATTTTTAATTTTCAGACATGAACAAAAAGACAAAGAAAACAATTAACGTTCGTGAGCTGATTAACCAGTATCAGCAGAATTGCGACCGCATCACAGAGATTGCGGACGTATGCGAGAGAGAGCGGCGTGAGCGCAACGAGGCAGAGAACACCGAGTTTGAAACCCTCATGCGTGAAAATCAGTTGTTGCAAATGAAGATGCAGGCGGCAACCGCCGAGCATTTGCGTGAAAATCCAAACGCCCAGGAAGACGCAATTAAGATTATCCGTGAAAACGCCGCATCCGGTCAGCGTACCGAAATCATGCTTTTGCGTGATATGATGATGGTGCAGGACGTGGCAAAGGGTGCAATCGTGCCGCTTAACGTTCAGGACATTTTGAAACCTTTGCAGGAGGGCTTTATTTTGGATAAGGTAGGTTTGCCAATGCCAACAGGTTTGGCAGGTGACTTTGTTTGGCCTATGTACGAAATGGTTGAGGCAGAGTTAGCAGGTGAGGGCGCAGAACTTAGTGACACCAAAATACCTTTCAGCAAAATGACCGCAGCACCGGAGCGTATGGGTATTGCCATCCCGGTAACTAACCAGTCGCTCAACCAGTCGCAGGGACTTTTAGAAATGATCGTGCGTGAGGTTATGCCGCTTGCAATCCGTCTTCTTTTGAACAAAATCGTTTGCGGCGTAAATAAGGTTAATGGTGCTACTAATTTGGTAGGCCCATTTGTGGCACTCAAAGACAACCCGGTATTGCTTTCAGCCGTGCCAACCTTTAACGAACTCAACGCCCAGATGAAAGCCGCAGTACTTGAAACAGGTATCGACGGCAGCAACCTTTGTTGGGTAATGACAAAGAGCATGGAGGCGATATTGGAGGGTACACCTATCAACGAAAAGGGTATCTTTTTGCCGATGATCCAAAACGGAAAACTTTGCGGTTTGCCAGTGTACACCTCAAATGTTATCCGTGATACTAAGGTATCGTACCAGAAGTACAGCGGCACAGCGTGGGCGGCAGCAGAAGACTTTGACCCACAGAAGAACACCGCCAAGTTTACCGTAACAAGTGCTGATGAGGTTAAGAACCTTTCGGGCATGAAGTCGGGCGACTACGTTAAGATTATCACAGGTACGGAGTACATCGGTTTGGGTGATTGGCGTTATCAGCCTATGGGTATGTTTGGTACTTTGCGCTTTATCGTCGATCCATACAGCAAGGCACGCAAAGATAGCGTAGATTTCGTGCTCAACACGGACTATGCTACTAAGACAATCCGCTCAGAGGCCTTTAAGTTGGGTAAAGTCGGCGGTAAGAAGTAATCACAATTTAAAGTTATAACGTTATGGCAGTAGTGAGTTTGGCACTTTTCAAAAAGCACGTAAGGGCTGATGATTTCGCCGATGATGACGAGTATTTGCAGCATCTATTAGATACCGCAGAAAGCGCAGTTATCACGGCGACCAATAGAACCCAAGAGGAATTGGCGCAGATGGGTAATGGACATGATGTACCTACCCCCATAAAACACGCTATAATGATGTTGGGCGCACATTGGTACAATCAGCGTGAAAGTGTGAGTAACGTGCAGATGCACGCCGTGCCTGATTCGCTACAAGCCTTAATTAAACCCTATCGGAAATTAGCGGAATGAGAGCAGGAGAAATGAAATATCGTTTGCAGTTGTTGAAGCCAACGGCGACAACAAACGACTACGGCGAGGAAGCGACAACCTACGAGCCTATACGCACAGTATGGGCAGAGAGGAAGAAGCAGAGCGGCAACCGTAGCGAGGAAGTGGGCGAACATTTCCCCGACTATCGAGCCGAATTTAATGTGAGGGACGCACACCCGGTTAAAGAAAACTGGAGGGTGCAGCAGTTGGGCGGCTATCTTTATACGGTTGTTGCCATCATCCCAAACATTGATAGGGGTATGAACACTTTAGTTTGTGAACGAGTAAACGAGTAATCAAGTTATGGCAAATCAATACGACGATACGCAGTTGCAGAAGTTGTTTACTGAAATGGACGTTAAACACCGAAAGCGAGCCTTAAAAGGTGCTTTCAGGAGAGAGGCGAACCAAGTAAGGCGAACAGCTATTAACAATTTGCGCAGCTCATTACATAGCAACCGAGATTTGGAAAAAGGTATTAGGGCTATCGTATTTAAAAAAGCCGCCGGATTTCGTGTTACTATCGGCACGAAGAAAGCCAACCGAAAGACTGGAAAGGGTGAAAAAGGTATGCACATCAATCGCCAGGGACTAAAGAAACCTGTTTTGATATGGGCAGAGGGTGGAACGGAGCAACGAAAGACCAAGACCAAAACAAGGGTTTTTGCCAGGGAACGCCGGGGCCACAATACCGGACGCATGAAACGATATGGCTTTATGCGTAAGACCCAAACAGACGTTAGGGACAAGGTAACGGCAGATTTGCGTAACGAGATAGTAGAAAGTGTAACTAAGACTGCAAATAAGTATGGCTGCAAATAAAACATCATTAAGCGCAGGTAGCATTATTCGTGATATGCTTTTGCAAGACCCCGAGGTAGCGAAGCATACTAAAAAGGTTTTCCCAGTTGCTACGGACACGGCGGTTTTGCCGTACATACTTTATCGCCGTGCCTCAATCGAGCAGAACCCGACAAAGGCAGGTTACCCCGGAGCCGATACCGTGACGATCGAGGTTATTTGTTATACCGAGAAATACGGTGAGGGCGTGGAATTAGCCGAGGCCGTAAGGGCAGCTTTGGACGGCAAGCAGGGCGAAAAGGACGGTTTAGTTATGCGCAGTTGTGTATTGACTGATAGCGAAGAGGGCTACGATAGTGATGCCTATGCGCAGCAGTTAGTTTTTAACATTAAAATTTAGTAAGATATGAGTTATTGCAATGGTAGTAATATGTTGCTTTATTTGGGTGAAGATGCTTTCGGACACTGTACCACCCACACGGCAACAATGAACAGCGAGACCAAAGACCGTGCAGTTAAGCCAGCGGCAAGCAAGGCGAAGACTAACGGAATGTGGAAAGAAAAGGGCGTAACTGGTTTGTCTATTGCTATTTCAGCCGAGGGCCTTATCTATGATGGTGAGACCGAAGCAAGTTACCAAAAGATGTTGGCAGCGTGGAAGTCAGGACAGCCAGTTAAGATTAAGTGTATGCAGAGAGGTGAAAGCAAAAAGCCATATTTGGCAGGTAGCTTTATCATTTCTTCTTTGGAGCGCACCGACCCGGCGCAGGACGATAGTACTTATACTATCAATCTTGACAACAACGGTGAGCCGGACACACTCGACGAAACGGCATTTACTGATAATGCCGTGGCAGCATCCGAAGACCATACAGCATAACCCATTTAATTAAGTTCATATATGAAAAAGGTTGAGATTAAAATCGGTAATGAGGTTTTTCCATGCCGTCAGACAATGGGCGCAATGCTTAGATTTAAGCAGGAAACAGGGCGAGAGGTTACAGAAATCGACGCTACAAGTTTCACCGATATATGTACGTTCCTTTGGTGTTGCATCGTTTCAGCATCCAAGGCAGACGGCAAGAAATTCAAACTTTCTTTGATGGACTTTGCCGATAGTGTCAGCCCGGAAGATATGAACGAATGGGCTAAAGCTATGGGCCAGGACAACGAGGAAGATGCCGAGACCGATGCAGACGAAAAAAAAAGTTTGCAATAAATGAAGTATTGGGCTTTGCTTTAGGTTGCATACGTCTTTCATACGATGATTTTTGTAGGCTAACGCCTGATGAATTTAACAGCGTATGCAAAGCGTACTTAGACCAAGAGCAAAGCCAATACAAAGATAATTGGGAGCGTATGCGTATGTTGGCGTGCATAACTATTCAGCCGCACGTTAAGAACAAACTAACGCCCCAGAAGCTATTACCGCTTTCGTGGGATAATCGCAGGAAGTCGAAGCAAGCGAAGACCGAACACATAACGGCCAAGGAAGCGGAAGAAAAGAGAAAACAAATTATCGCCCTATTGGGGGACAAATATTAAAGACTATGGCAGGTAAAAGTACTATATCCATAACGTTCAAATTGGACGGAGACGGCAAGGGATTTAAAGACCTTTCGCAAAATGCGGACGGCCTTAAACAAGCCATGACCGCCGCTATTGTGGAAGCCGACAAACTCAAATCGTCGTTGATCAACTGGAGCCAGGGCGTACAGGCTTTGGGCGCAGTATCTAACGCCGTCAGTCAGCTAAATGGTACTTTGCAAGATATTACCGCCGATAGTAGAGCCTTTGGCACAGCTATGAAAGCCGCAAACACGATGGCAGGTAAGAACGCCGAGGGCTTTGCAAACCTCAAAGGACAGGTAGCCGATTTATCCAAGACTTTGCCTATTGCACGTGATGAACTCGCAAACGGCTTATATCAGGTAATCAGTAATGGTGTGCCGGAAGACAATTGGATAGACTACCTTAACAAGTCGGCTAAAGCATCCGTGGGCGGTATTGCTGATTTGGGCGAGACCGTAAAGGTAACATCTACGGTTATCAAAAACTATGGTTTGGCATGGGACGCAGCCGAAAGTGTGCAGGACAAAATACAGCTCACAGCGAAGAATGGTGTAACATCATTTGAGCAGTTAGCCCAGGCCCTACCAAGAGTGACCGCCAACGCCTCAACATTGGGTGTAAGTATTGATGAACTTTTGGCAAGTTTTGCGACGCTTACAGGTGTTAGCGGTAATACCAACGAGGTTGCAACCCAGATGGCGGCAATCTTTACCGCTTTGGTTAAGCCGTCAAGCGAGGCAACCGAAATGGCGGAAAAGATGGGTATTGAGTTTAATGCCGCATCCATCCAAGCCGCCGGAGGTTTGCGTAACTTCTTAACCCAGTTGGACGCATCCGTTAAAGAGTATGCCGCCGCTAATGGTGTATTGGAGCAAGAAGTTTACGCCAAGTTGTTTGGCAGTGCCGAGAGTTTGCGAGCCTTAACGCCGCTTACTAATCAGTTGTCCGAGAAGTTCAGCGAGAACGTGGACGCAATGGCGAATAGTGCCGGAACTATCAACGCCGCCTACAACGAAATGAGTAGTACAGGCAGCGCAACCACACAAATGCTGAAAAACCAATTAGGCGCAATAACTGATGTAGTAGCCGGATTTGTTGGCGGAGCGATGCCAATACTTAGTTTTACCTCACAGTTGGGTATAACAGCTATGAGTATTACAAGTTTGGTTAAGACGCTTAAAGCCCTGAATATCCAACAAGGCATTTTAACGTTACGCTCAAAGGCAGGTGGTGCAGCAATGCTTTTGTTTGGGCTTAATGCAAGTCGATCGGCAGCGTTTACACGTGTCTTTAGTGCAGCTTTGAAAAGTGGTGCATATTCGGCGACCGCTTTCAAAATTGCCCTTAAAGGTTTGATGATTACCACGGTGGTAGGTGCTGCAATTGTAGCGGTAACATCTGTTATCGAATATTTCGTTAATAAGACCGATGAGGCTACCGACAAGACAAACGAGTTTAGCGAAGCCGAAGACGCTTACAAGAACGCAGCGGCAAGTACTAAGGTTGAATTAGACAAAGAGATTAAGGCTTTGGGCGACCTCATTACCGCTAAAAAGGACACTACCGACGCAGTAAACCACCTTAACGCCGTATATGGCGATTTGTTCGGGAGCCATAAGACGGCATCCGAGTGGTACGATACATTGACACGCAAAAGTCAGATATACGTTAAGCAAATCGGGTACGAGGCACAAGCAAAGGTGTTGGCTACAAAGTTGGCTGAAAAGCAAATCGAGTTGGAAGATAATTACGCTAAACGCCGTGAACTCTGGAAAGCCGGGGGCGCACAGAAGACTACTAAGCGGACTATTACCAACCGATCAACTGGAGGTGACAGCTACGAAGTTGTTACAACGGAAGACACCAAGGAGTACGCCGATTTAAAGGACAGCGCAAGGGGGCTGATACCGGAAATCCAAAGTTTGCAAAGACAATTGGGCATAGCCCAAAAGCACATGGCCGATTGTTCTAAGCAGATGGCGGCTGTTGATGCTAAGATGGGGCACAACAACAAGACCGTTAAGGTTAGTGCAATGACCTATCAGCAGGTAGCGGACGCAATCGAAAAGACAGAAAAGAGACTTAAAAATACGACTGATAGCAAGGAAATAGCCAAGCTAAAGGCGTATAATACGGAATTACACAACCGTAAAAAGTTATTAGATAAATCGTTGGGCTTTAATACGTTCAAGGGCGGCAGGAGAGGCAACAAGGGTGGAAGCACAAAAAACAAGCCAGTTGCAGACCCTAAGACCTATGAACAGTTAAGTACTAATATCGAGTACTACAAAAAGAAGCTCACCACGGCGAGCACCGCCGAGCAAGAAAAGATAAGGGCGAATATCCAAGCATGGGAGAAAAAGAAAGCGACCATCGAGTTAGCCCAGAAAGCCGCCGAGCGACCAACCGAAATTAAGACGTTGCAAGACGTTGAAAAGGAATTGGACTATTTGCAAGCCCTACGAAAAACAGCCAACAAAAACGATTTGGCAAGTATCGACAAACTGATAAGCAAAACCGAGTTGTTGGGCGCAGCTATGCAACGCCCGGCTAAGTTGGAGACCTTACAGGACATCGACAAGGAAATAGAGTACCAACAGAAGTTGAGGGCTACGGCATCCAAGGAAGCTATAAGCGGAATTGATGCGGAAATCAATAAATTGGAAACTCTAAAGAACTATATCGAAAACGCCACGGTGATAGATACACCCGACAGCGCATTGAAGACGTATGAGCAGCTTAATATTAAGTTGGCATACTATAACGAGTTGTTGGAGAAAGCCACCGAGGAACAACGCCCAGAGATACAAAAGCACATTAACGATATTGAGGGTATTAAGAAAGCATGGGACGATAGTTTAGCCGCTTTAAATAAGCCGAGAGACATTACCCAACTTGATACCATCGAGAAGTTAGATGAGGCAGTAAGGTATTATCAGGAGCAGCAGAGCAAGCAGAGTGCCGACGAAATCCAAAACACGCAAAGAACGATCGACGCTTTGGAAGCGAAGCGAAAGGCGATGCAAAGAGGTATCGAAATACCATCAATGCAAAAAGAGATAGCCGAGATTAACGAACTTTCTAACCGAGAGTTTAAGATCAAGGTTAAGGGTATTGGCTTTGATGCACTAACCGATAAAATCCGGGAACTGCAAAAGCAGCTCAACGATACCAACAATCCGGTAACGGACGGACAGCGCAAGGACATCGAGGAAATGATTAGCACCTACGAACGATGGCGCAAATCTTCTATTTCTTCTTTTGATACCGTAAAGTCTGGTTGGGACAACATCAAGGGTATTGGCGACAGCATCAACAGCATAACCGACGCTTTGGACGGCAACGGCAACGCATGGCAGAAAGTAACCGCTATCGTGGATGGCTTTATACAACTGTATGAGAGTATCAGCGCAATAGTAGGTATTATTGGTATGCTAACAACCGCCTCAACCGCTCATGCCGCAGCTAAGACCGGAGAGGCAGCAGCCACAACCGCCACGGCAACCGCCCAGGGAGTTGAGACAGCAGCACAGACGGCAGCAGCGGCGGCGATGGTTCCAGTTATTGCCGCTAACAAATTGGCGACCGCCTCATATATGGAGTTAGCCGCAGCAATGTTTTTTGCCGCCCACGCCTCAATACCATTTGTCGGCTTTGGCATAGCATCCGGTTTTGTGAGTGCAGCAACGGCGATGGTGGAAGCTATCGGAATAATGCCGTTTGCAAAAGGTGGTGTAGTGTCGGGGCCTACGTTGGCTTTAGTCGGTGAGTATGCCGGAGCAAGCAACAACCCGGAAGTTATTGCCCCACTTGATAAGCTACGTAGCATGATACAGCCGCAGGGCGGTATCGGTGGAAACGTTCGCTTTGAAATCGAGGGCAGAAAGTTAGTTGGGGTAATATCCAATACAACGAGAGTAGCCGCCAAGAGCGGCAGAAAGTCAAACTTTTAATTATTAGTTAATATGTATATACACGGCAGTTTTCTAAGTCAGCAGAGCGATACGATAACGGTACATATCGTTACCGGGAACGATCGCACGCAGACTATTGAAATAGGTACAGAAAAGGCAGATGTATATTTTAGCGAGGATCCGGCAGAAATCGAGAATGAGGTAAACGACACTTTCGATGTGCTTTTGAGAAGTTCGGCTAAAATAAGATTGCTTTGCGGCAACTTGATTAAAGACCTTTTTAGTACCTCATGCCGTGATGCAGTCGTAAACATCTATAAAAACGATACGTGTATCTTTGCCGGGTTCATTGAGCCACAAACTTTGTCGCAGCCATATAACGACAGATGGGACGAACTGGAATTAAATTGCATTGATGCGCTTAGTGCTTTGCAGTATAGCAAGTATAAGAATGTGGGCGCCTTGGGCGTTATCTATACTTTCGTCAAGGCAGAGGCAGCGCAGCGTAGTTTTTACGATATTGCTACCGAGATACTGCAAGGTGTTACCGAGGGACTGGATATATTGGGCAACCAAAATATTAAATTCTGGTATGATGGCAGCAAGGCAGTTGATGCGCAGACCGCAAACAGATACCAAGTGTTTAGGCAGCTTTCTATATCTGATTTGTTGTTTATGGGCGATGATGAAAGCGACGTATGGCAGCAAGACGAAGTGTTGGAGGAACTTTTGAAGTACCTTAACTTACATATCGTGCAGGACGGCTTTAACTTCTATATCTTTTCGTGGGAATCCGTCAAGGCGACACCTGATAAGATTATTTGGCATGACATTGTAGCCAACAGCACCAAGACAACGGCGCAGCAAGCCGTGACAATCGCTTTGGCTAACGTAGCCGATTGCGATACTACGATAAGCATAGGCGACGTATATAACCAACTTCTATTAACCGCCAAGGTGGAAGACATCGAAAGCGTGATAGAAAGCCCATTGGACGATGATTTGTTGGTTAGCCCATACATCAATAAGCAAAAGTACCTCACCGAGTATTCAAGCGACGGAGAGGGAAAGACCGCCTATAATGCTTTTTATGCTATGACCCACAACCAAAAAACCACGTATGGCGCAGGTGCTATTACTGATTGGTACGTGCAGGTGATGTGTAACAAACAATGGACGTTCCCGATGAAAGGCAACACAGATATAGACATCGTGGACTATTTCGGCAGCGAGGGCACAAACCAACACGCTTTGCCTGATTGGTTAGGGCAAGCACCGGGGGCGGCTATTATGGCTTTGGGCAGCGTCAAGATGAACACGGCCAACGATGATAACAGCCCGACATCTAAGGTAAACATGACTAACTATTTAGCAGTGTCGGTTAATGGCAATGGCATAGACAATGACGAAAACAAAACCTACCCAAGTGTGGCAGACATACAGAAAAATATACCGTATGCCGTCTATACTGGTAACAAGGCAGGGGGCGTTTTTTCGCCGTCAGACGAGAAAACCACCAACTATATAGTATTGTCGGGTAAGGTTATCTTAAACCCGATAATGAGGCAGACCAACACGTACACCAACCTACATAACAAGGAGTGGCACGGCGGTTTACCTATGGGTTTAAAGGAAAACGAGATTTACGTATGGCATCAGACCGTACCGAGCCGTAACAATGGCGATGGCAGGTATTACACCCGGCAGTATTGGCAAGCCGAGACCCCGGACAAAGAAGTATCATGGCATGAGGGCGCAGATAGCGGATTTTATCCATATACCGGGGAAGGCCCAGAGGAATACGAATTTAAGTACAGCGCAGTAGGCGACAGTACCGACACAATCAGTAAGGTAGCCGTATTAGCCTGTATGTTGGTTATCGGCGACAAATGCGTAGTGGAGACCGGAACCGATGGGCAGACAACCGATTTTGTTTGGCAGAAATACAAGGAGCGGAGCGAGTGCCAAAGCGATGATGAATATTATCAGCAATGCTTTACTATTGGCTTTGACCCTAAGATAGGTGATAAGTTGGTGGGCACAGAGTTCAGCATCCAAAACAACATCGACTACAAGATGGGTATTGATGCGGAGGGTATAGCAATACCGATTACCAAGGGCGACAAGATAAGTGGGCAGGTTAGGTTTATGATATTAGGCCCTGTAAACGCTACATGGGACGTTATCACACGCCGCCACCCTACCTTTTTCAGACATACGAAGTGGAGCAGCTCATCAGTACCGCTTTTAGCCCATGTTAGTAGCATCCTGATTAAGTCGTTTGAGGTTAAAGTTTATAGCGATAATGGACTAATCAGCAATGGCAATGATGATAACGATATTATCTATATGAGCGACACCAAAGAAACCTTTGTGAATAAAAAGGACGATTTGGAGTTTAAGATAAATTCGGCATTGACCGCCACGGAGTGCGCCAAGTTGGGAGTTAGCAATACGGTGAAGTTATCCACGCCGCTGAATATATCAACCGGGGACGGAGTGTTAGAGGTGTACGACCGAAACGGCAACGTTAAGGCAAAGCCCGAACAAATCTACGTAGATAGTTATTATACTGAATACCATAAGCCACGTATCGTAATGGAACAGAAACTAAGAGACATTGATAATGTTGTTAGCCTGTTTAACCATTACCGCCACGAGGCTTTGAACAAAGAATTTTTCGTGCAGGGCATCGGCAGAAACCTTATTGAGGGACGTGCCGACCTCACATTAAAGGAGATTGGCACATGATTGAAGTTAAGCAGATAGCGAAACCCAGGAACAGCGGCAGCGGTGGAGCATCCACCGGAGGCGGTAGCTATGGAAGTATCGGCAAAATGACCGAGGAAGCCAAGCACGCAGCCAAAGCCGATATAGCGACACATGCAGAGCAAGCCGAGTATGCAAACCGTGCCGGATATGCGAGCCGTGCCGCCTATTCCGATTTAGCCGGAGACGTTGCAGAGGATAGCCCGATTAACGACCGCTTTTTGTCGAAGATTACCGCCGACATAGCGCAAGGGCACATTACTTTTCAGCAGGGTTTAACGGCTATCGGTTTGGCAATATTCAAGGACGGCGCACACTTTGGCGAGTTCGTCAAATCCCTGTATGCAGGTAAGGGCGCAGGTATTGACGCACAAGGTAACGCCGAAGTAGAAAGCCTAAGAGTGCGCAGCTACTTTGAGTGTTTGGAATTGATAGTAAACCGATTGTCAGCAATCGAGGGCGACCAACTTCTAACGGAAGCGGACACAATCGAGAGCGTGGACGATTTGGGCAATGGTTGTTTTGGTTTGCACCTGAGAAGCAAATGGGAAGGATATTTTACCGCCCAAGCCGAAAACAATGTGCTAAAAGGTATCATCAATACTTTGGCGCAAGGTAGCGGAAAGTATTACACGGCATGGTTTAGGGTTAATAGCGTTAATACCGCTAACAACTACATAGAGGTGACGCAGTACCCGGACACCGAAGTACCGAGCGGCAAAAATTACCCACCGTGTGAAATGATGAAGATTGCACGATGGGGAAACCAAACGGACACGAAACGGCAAGATTGTTTGTACCTATCAAGCACAGAGGGGCGAATCGTCAAACTAAAGGGAGTGACTAAGCCGATTTTGGATAATGCCAACTACGGTGCAGCTTTCGGCAGTTTGCCCGAATTTGTGTACGAGCTATTGGACGATAACGGCAACCCTTTGCCGATACGTGATGGTTTAGACTATATGTATATACCGGGTATCGTCACAATGGACGTTATCAGACTTAACAAGTGGACTGGTAAGCCGTTGGTTACGTATGTGGATCGTGGGGCGTGGACGCAGAGCGGTAAGTACTATTGCGATGCTATCAACCAGGACACCGGAGAGTATGAGACATCAGACGTTTGGTTTAATGGCTGCAAGTACAGATGTTGCAAGAACCTCACAACGACCGCCCCGGCATGGAACAATACCGATTGGGCGATGATCGAGGGAAACCCAGACTTTGCCGTAGATTTCCAAGAGCCTGAAAGTATCTTAGACCCGGACAAAATAGACCTCACGCTAACCATCGTGGCAACTCTGTATAATATGAATATCACAGACGATATTTTGGACGCAGACGTAATGTGGACGAGATACAGCGAGGACGCAGAGGGCAACGAGAGAACGGCGAGCGACAACGTTTGGAGTTTGCGCCACACCAATATCGGAAAGTCTTTACACCTCACAGCCGAGGACATGGACTTTAACGGCGATATGCCTAAAGTTATACGCTTTACGGCCACCGTTACTTTACGTGATGGTATGGGCAACGAAGCGGCAACGGCGGCAGTCAGTTACGAGTATTAATTTAAACATAGCGCAGTTATGAAGACAAAAAGATTTGACTTTAACTTTAAGCCACTGCAAATTAATGTTAGCATGGTGGTTGAGGGCGGCGTATCAGGTAGTCAGAACTACGACGCAGACACCGACACATACACGCCCGATTACACCATAGACGCATCTAATTTGATAGTGCAGCCGGAAATTGGCAGACTTGACAAAGACGAGGTTTTAACACCGGGCTTGATTAATCAAGACCTCACTAACGTAGTCTGGTATGAGGTGAACAAAGGAGCGGCCGACACCGTGATAGATAGCACTAACCCAGACTTTGAGGTAATCAGCAAGGGCGCAAAGGCAGGACGTATTAGAATCAAGAAGAACGCCAAGCCGCAGATACCTATGAATCTACGATTTGAAGCCGACTACAAAGACCCACGTACTAATCAGGTACACCACATCATCAAGCCGTACCAAGTGCAGTGCAAGAACGCCACAACATACACGCCACTTCTGGTATTGGATGCAGCCGCCCAAACTATCTACAACCCATTGAGCGACCCGGACACACAGACGGTACACGCATCATTGAGATTGGGCGTTAATGAGTGCCCGGAGAATAAGCGTTTGTTTGTTTGGGAAGTAATGCGAGACGATGGAACGTTTACCGCCGTAGGCAGCGATACCACGTTAGACTATGACGTAGTGGTAGCAGCAGACGGAAACAGTTGTACCGTTAATCGTAGCCTCATGGGTACAGAACTTTATTTGCGATGCAGGGCAAAGTATAGCCCGGACGGAAACCCGAGCAGCGTGACACTATCGGACAACGCCCCAACTAAGTTAGTGGCATTTATCCGTAGAATCCCAAAATTTGAGTACGACATCGGCGAACTACCTACCAACCTACCAAGTGGTTTGTTAGAGATTGCGCCAACGGCGAAGATTTGGAACACTAACGGCACGATCGACAATCCGGAACGTGAGTTATTGCCGCTTTGGTACGTCGCTACAAATGCCCAGTCAGGAACGCTTAACTATTCGCTCATAGCACATGGAATGAAACCGACGCTTTCAACAGGAAAGGTTAGTCAGACGTTAGGCGGTGTTTATGGTTTGGACGTTAAGGACGTTGGCCCTACGTGTGCATGGGAAGACAGCGACGGCGCAGTATTCGTTGATGCAGACGATAACGTAATATTAATCAAATAACAATTTAATCAATATAAGATTATGGCAAGATACATTAAAGCAAATCCATTGGTTGCACGATACTTGCAACTGGAGAATGATCGTAACATGGTAAGTGATGGCAACTATCTGTTTTGGCAAAACGATATGTTGAAGTTTGGCCCACTAACCCAACTTAACGACATATTGGTTAAGATTGGAGGTATTGCACTTATGCCGCATGAGGCGAGAAGCGAGCAGGACGGCACTATTTGCCGACCTTTGCCGATGGCAACCGATGCACGCTTTCAGCGGCCTATTAAGGCTAACGTTAATGATGCTATCGTAGGCGGCAACATTAACACCGAGCAGGGCGCAGATGGTGAGGGTGAGAACACAGAGAGCACCGACAACGGCGGCAACAGCAACGAGGGCCAGGCCAACGAAGAAAATGCAGAGGGCGGCCAACAGTCGGAAGCGTCAGAGAGTGAGCAAACAGAAAGTTAAACCAAAAAGTAAGGAACTATGAGCAAAGCGAGTACAACCAGAACGATTAAGTTTATTGCAAAGGCAGGAACTTATACGGCATTGATCATGTGCCCAGATGGTGACATCTACCAAGAATGGGAGGGCACGGAATCCGACGTTACTAAGGTGTTCCCAAACTTTGAACAGACAAAACCAAAACTTAACTTTGTCTGTATGAGTAGCCGAGTAGCCGAGGGAGTGGCAACGCCTGATAGTATGCAGTACTTTTTTAATGGTACGAAAATTGAGTTTAATGGCGACACATCAAGCGGCATTTTTGCAGGCTACTTTAAGAAGTTTGCGCCAAGCGGCGACAACATCTACTATGGTTTGCAGATTGTTAAGAATTTGGTAGAAATCGCAGGTTTTGCCCCGGTAACTATCAAGATGGTGGCCGCTATCAGCTATGGCACGCAAAGCGATAATATCCAAGCTACCTATACTATCCCAGTGCAGAAAGCAACAGGTACAAGTTATCGTGTTACCATCGTCGCAGGAGATAACAAGGGCTTTGTTATTACCGACAAGGGCGGCAGTTGCGTTTTAAAGGCAATGGCATACCAGAGCTACGAGGAAATCACCAAAGATTTAACCTACGTGTGGGAGAAGATGGGAGCCAGTGGTTGGGAGGTAATCAACGGACAGACCGCCCAGACGCTTACAGTGTCAGGCAGCAGCATAGACACATACGGAGAGTACCGGGTAACAGTTAATCGTAGTGGCGTTGAAATTGGTAAAGACATACAGGGCGTTATGGACGCATCCGACCCCTACGACATCGACGCACGCCCAACACCAGAAGACGAAGCGATAAGCGAAGATGAAAGCGGCAACGGCAAAGTAACCTACACGCCGTGGATCGTCAAGCGTGGAACTAACACGCAAGCAATCAAAGACGCTAAGTTTTTCTTTGTCGTGAAAGATGCAGCAGGTGTTTACCTCAATAGCAAACAAGATATGAGCACAGCGGTTGCAAGCTATGCCGTAACACGTGATATGTGTTTGCAAAGTGGTGGAGACATCAGCGTAACGATAACATCAGAAAGTTAAGCCTATGGGTGTGTCAATAACAAGAATAGTTAAGTTTATACGCAAGGGAAAGGGCGTAATTGTCGCCCAATCCCGAAACGTATATAACTATACCTACAAGGAGTGGACGCAGTTCTACGGACTTAGTGGGCGGTTAGTCAATTGGGACGGAATCATAAATGTATCTGATTTTTCCGTAGGTGACACGATGGTTATTAATGGCACGGTATCAGACAAACAACGTATTACCATCAGTCTTTACGCTAAAGTAACGGCAATCGACACAAACCGGGCTATAATAACGGCTCAATCACTATACTACATTGCGAGTGGTGAGAATGGAGCCAAAGGCGACAGAGGCCCGGCACTACGAGGCCCACAAGCGTGGAGCGATTGCGCCGTAGGCTATGTGTTCCAATCAGGTGCAAGCGGCGAGGAATACAAGGACATAGTTTTGTATGGTGGTTACTATTATTCTTGCATTAAACCGCACACCAAGACTGCAAGCAATTACCCAAGAAGTGCGACCGACACCAATAGTGGACTTTGGCAATTAGCCGACCCGGTGGAAATTGTGGCTACAAAGATACTGTTAGCGCAGTATGCTTTAGTCAAAAATTTGGGTGTGGAGGCTATCGACATGAAAGACGCTAACGGTAACATTATCTTTCAGGCAAAAGACGGCAACGTTACTTGCAATAGCGGTACGTTCACAAATGGCACGTTCACAAATGTAAAGGTTATCGGCTCAATACGAAATCCTTTCAATTTGGCTAATGATAGCTTTGATGCTGATTACAGCGATAATGTGGCTATGCTTAGTAGCGGTGGCGGTTGGTTAGATGTCTATTCTATGCCGTGGGACGTAAGCCAGAATGGAAGACGACTAACCATTGTAAACTACAAATGGGGCGGCACAATGGCGCAAGGTCAAGCCGAAATTAGTGCGCCAAATGGCAAATACTTCTTTGAGGACGGAATCCAAAAAAGCAAGTTAAAAGTTAGCCGTGAAATTGTGGAAATGATAGGCTACGGCACTACCACGGAGTTCTACGGTTGGATCGTGCTAAATCGTATTGACTTAATGACAAGTCAAAAATATGGGCATTGTTTAAAGGCTTTGGCATTTGGCACGGTATCGGGTGGAAACAGTAGTAGCAACACATCAATAACGAGCAATACGTTTGATGGCAGCAAACTAACGGTAGTCCGACAATCTGAAGGACTTTACCGGGTATTTTTTCCGAGTACGTGGTTTACTTATACAAGTAATTGCCGTGTAATATTAACCGGGCGAGGTGTATGCTACGGTGCAAGTAGCCCAGTAAAAGCCACTATGCACTCATTGGGTAACGGTTACTTTGATGTAGTCGTATCGGACGATGCAACCCGAAACGATGGCAGCTTTGATTTTATAATTTATAATGGGTCAGATTTTGACATATTAAAATAGTAGTAATTATGGCGGTAAAGAAAACAAAAAAGTTGAGTGGCCAGGCAACAGTAACGACCATCAACAACGACCAGAAATTTCCGGTAACGGACGCAAACGGAAAGGTTACGCTTATTTCATTGGCGAACCTCAAAACCGCTTTGTTGGCAGGTATGAACCTTAACGGCTTATACGATGGTATCTTTATCATGTACCACCGTAAGAGCGATGATTATCCACTCATGGTTAAGCCTCATAAGTGGACATCGTTACAGAACAGCGGCGAAATTGCCGACGGTGTGGTGGTAGTCGAGGGCGGCAAAATCTTAGTCGTAGCCCCTACCGAATCAACTTCTAAGCTAACGTGGAGTAGCGCAGCTATCAGCGGAGGCGGTACGACAACAACCGATCGTGTTACAGCGATGAACGATTGGAACGGCAAGGCAAATACGGCGGCTACTATCAAGGCAAGCAAAGCCAATGCAATCACCAATACGTCGCAGTATGCACCGGGCTACTGCAATCTGTATAGTCGTGCCAACGCTAATGGTAAAGGCTTGACAGCAGGTAAGTGGTGGTTACCATCGTTGGGCGAAATGTTTATGATTTATGCCAACATGACAAAAATCAATTATGCTTTATCCCTGATTACCGGAGCCACCCAGTTAGTTGAAGATTGGTATTGGACTTCTACCGAGTTCAGTGCTACCGTCGCATGGCGTCTGAGCCTCAGCGACGGTACTACGTTCAGTTGGGGCCCTAAGGCCAGCAGCACGGGCAGAGTTAGGGCAGTGTCAGCATTTATTGTTTAATTCTTAATTTCTTAGTCTTTAACCTTTAGGTACGGCGAAAGCCGTACCATTATAAGGCAATTTATAAAAAAGCAATGGCGGTAAAATTAGTTTCAAGTACAAAGATTTATTTAGATGCACGCAAGTTGTTAGACATCATTTTGGATATAGTGCCCAATTTCCCACGTGCCTACAAATTCACCATCGGGGCAAAGCTGCAAGAAATTGGCGTTAATCTGATGCAGGAGATAGCGGCGGCGTACATCAATAAAGACAAAGCCGAGACAGTAAAGCACCTAACCGAGTTTCAGGCAGAGTTTGAGACAATGAAAACGCTAATGAGAATTGCCGGAGAAAGGGAGTGGATAAAAGGCAGAGGAAAGTTTGCAAGTGTCATCGAGTTAATGGACGAAATAGGTAAACAATCGTCAGCGTGGAAAAACAAAGTAGTTAATACGCTTTGTAGCCAGAATCGGAATGTTACGACAGACCGAGAGCGCAGTTTTCCGTAATAAATGGGGTTTATGCCGTCATTTACGGCTAAGAACAAGATAATAGACCACAGATTGCGGCCACCGAGAACAGTGCTACCAACGCATGGAATCTGAACCTCAACGACGGTAATACGAACAATTGGAACACTAAGGCCAGCAACACGAACAGAGTTAGGGCAGTGTCAGCACTATTTACAGAAGACAGAAACGTGACAAATGATAATATACAATGGTAACGACAGAGTGGCTTTTAGATGCTTACTTTGATTGCCGTCATAGCAAGAGACGAACAGCAAGCGCAGTTGTTTACGAAATGGACTACGAAAGCCGTTTGATTGCTTTGCGTGATAGAATCAATAACCGGACGTACCAAACCGGTAAGTCTGTTTGCTTTGTCGTAACACGCCCAAGATACAGAGAGGTATTTGCAGCATCCTTTGAGGATAGAATCGTACACCACTACATAGCTTTGCGCCTAACGCCACTATTTGAAGAAATATTTAGCGAGCGTACATTTAATTGCAGGAAAGGCAAAGGGCAGCTATATGGTATTAATACGCTGAAAGAAGATATAAGGCAGTGCAGCAATAATTATACGGAAGATTGCCACATTATGAAACTTGACTTAAAAGGTTTCTTTATGAGCATCGACAAAAAGTTATTGTCTGAAATGGTAGATCGTTTTATAGTCAGGTACTACAAGGGCGAAGACATAGACGATTTGCGCTACCTTTGCCGTGTCGTTATTTTGCACAGCCCCGAAAAGAATTGTGAACGGCACAGTCCTTTGAGCTATTGGGAGAAGTTGGATAAGAACAAATCACTATTTACAAATGGTGAGGGTAAGGGCGTAGCCATCGGCAACCTATTTGCCCAGATATTCGCAAACTTCTTACTTAATACGCTTGATTGGTTTATCGAGAATGAGGGTATAAAACATCATGGCAGGTATGTGGACGATTTCTATTGCATCCATAAGGACAAAGAAAAGTTATTGGCGTTAATGCCTAAAATACGTGAGCTATTAGCCAAGTTGGGTTTAAGACTGAATGAGAAGAAGTTTTATTTGCAACATTACAGCAAAGGCGTGGAGTTTACCGGGTCAATAGTCAAACCCGGACGTGTCTATACCTGTAACAGAACAATAACAAACTTTGTCGCAGCAGTCAGAAGACTAAACAAGGCAAACAACGAGCGCCAGGTATTTAAAGAATATGTGTACATCAAAGGGCACTACGAGGTATTGGCAATTAAGAACAAACATAAATTGAGGTATCAAACAATGCAGAGAATTAGAAATGGCGACTACTGATAAAGAACCCATTACCCTATCATCCGATAGGTTGGATATGGACTTATTTAGATTGCTACTTACAAGGTATATAGTAGTGACCGAGCAGCGAGACGGAAAAGTGATTTATGAACTTAACAGCATCGAGCATCATGCAGATAATTGAAATAGTAGTATCGGTTATTACCGCTTTTGGCGGTTGGGAAATGATTAAATATGTAATGAATCGAAAGACCAACCGCCGAAAGGAGGAAGCCGAGGCCGACAACGTGGAATTTAACGTTTTGCGTGAGGCTATGGACTTTTTGCAGTCCCAACTCAAAGATAAAGAGCAACGATTTGCGGAGCAAACAGATTTGGTGAGAAAGCAGAATTTAGATATTTTGCAGCTCAACAAGGAAAAGGCGCAGTTAGAATTAGACCTACAACGCTATAAGTGTGTAATTAAGGGTTGCGTTAGGCGTGACCCAAAAAATGGTTATTAATATGAGAAAGATTAATGAGATCATCGTACATTGTACGGCAACCGCCGAGGGTAAGGACTTTAAGGCGGCAGACATCGACCGTTGGCACAAGGCTAAAGGTTGGAACGGAATCGGCTACCATCATGTAGTAGATTTGGACGGCAAAGTAGAACCAGGCCGACCAGAAAGCGAGGTGGGGGCGCATTGTCTGAAACACAACGCCAATAGTATTGGTGTGGTGTATGTGGGCGGTTTGGCATCCGATGGCAAGACACCAAAGGACACCCGAACACCACAGCAAAAGGTAGCTTTGGTTAAGTTGCTTACAGAGTTAAAGCGCCGTTACCCTAACGCCACGATCCACGGACACCGAGACTTTGCAGCCAAGGCGTGCCCAAGTTTTGACGCTACTAAGGAGTACAAAGACATCAAGTAATGTAAAGAGCCAATGAAGAAGTTTATAACTATCTGTATGTGCCTGTTAGCCCTGTTTGGGCTGATAGGCTGCAAGACGACAAAAAAGGCGGTATCGGAATCATCCACAAGCACAAGAGAGGAAACCGACACCACCAAGTTAGTAACCGACAGCATCCACGTGGGTACTATCAGAACCGACCACAGAACCACGCTAACGTATTTTAGCGATTGGGGATATATCGAGTTTACCGATAGCGGCGGTACGCTCACGATCGACACTTTGGGAAACTTGAAAGCCGATGGCGTGAAGTCATACCAACACGGCAAGAAAGCCGCCCAGAAGAAAGCCGAGAATATCACACAGAGCAAGGACAGCATCAACACCCACAAGCTGCAAGCAAATGGAGTGCAGAGCCGAGACAACAAACAAGCCAACAGAGAGCTACAGAAACAAGGCGTGAAAGCCTTAAAATGGTATCAGCGTACAATTTACCACATCGGCTTTTTATGTTGCGTAGCGGCGATTATTTACGCTATATTCTTATATCTACGAAGAAAAAAATAAAATCTGTTTTCTGAATAGTGCAAGCCCGGAGCCGACCGAGAGGTTAGCCCGGGCGATTTGCTTTACCCAATACGTAGTCTATAACTTTGCGGTTTGCTTCGTCTATTTTATCACGGCTAAACTTTATATAAACACCTGTAATCTTAGAGCCGTGAACGTGTCCGAGGGCTTCGCTTATAGTGTCCTTTGGTATATCTAAATCAGCGGCATACGTTGCCCAGGAATAGCGACCCCAATATGATGTAATTTCTTTTTCTATTGGTTTCATTATTGGCAAATGGTTTTTTGTGTACTTTGGTTTGCCGTTGGCATCTACCTCAATGGGGCCTATACGTCTTAAACCCTCATTTAGATGTATCAGATAATTGGTATGTGATTTGTAGCGGTCAAACGGTGAAAGAAGATGCTTTTTGCCCTTATATCGCTCAATTATTTCCGCCGCTTCTGGCTCAACCTTAATACTATAAAGTTTCCCTGTTTTTGCCCTACGGTATTCTATACGACCATCAATGTAGTTTGCAGGTGTTAAGTTAGCTAAATCTTTCATGTTAATACCCACCAAATAAATAATAAGTAAAAACATATCTCGATACTCGCTATCTGTTTTGTTAAGCTGCAAACCCATCATTAGGCGCAGTTTGTCAATTGGTACAACCCTCATTGCTGTTTCTTCTGTTGGTATGTGGAAGTTACGAAAAGCATAGTTTTGGGTAATGCCATCATCTATTGCAAAGTTTATCACATTGCGTAAGTTACGTAAGTGCATAGCACGACTATTGACGCAAAGCCGTGGCATCGAATTTTGAAAGCCGATTATCCATGTTTTGTTAATCTCGTTGAAATGGACTAAATCGGCATCCCCACAATACAAATTTACTTTTTTCAAAGTTTGTTCAAATAACATTTTTGTGCCACCAGTTTTTGTGTCGATCACCTTTCTAAACATTGCGCCTAAAGTTGGAACGCCTACCGTTGGGGCCTCCAAATCCATATTAGCAAGCATTTGGCGAAGTTGGGGAGGCGTAAGTTTTTGCCAAAGCCCCTTTTCTCGTAACTCCAATATACGGTTACTTACTTGCGTCAATAGCATTTGCAGCACGCTATTAATTTTACGTGCGCCTTTGCCTATACATTGTTTTGTAGTGGCATCCCATTCGTCTGACTTCAAAAATATGCCTGTTGCTATATAGATGTTTGTACCATAGCCGACACAGATTTGCACCGGGTACGTACCATCTTTTAATGCCCTACGTGTGTCAAGTCTAATATTTGATTTTGCCATATTGTTTTGCTTTGTCTTTGCTTATTATTTGCTGAAAAATGCGCCCAAATATACCAAAATATACCATAAAAACAGCCACCAACGGCATATTTTTACAATTATTTAATAAACGGGCGTATCTTCTAATTTGCTGATTTTTCCTTATTACTAATTGATTATCAGTATTTTATATGCAAAGAACTAACTATCTAAAGCCATAAGCGGCAGTATTTCTCCTGTAATACAATCTTCTCCATTGTCTTTGTAAATAGGAATTCTATCTAGCACTTTAAACCAATATTGTACTGCTCTAAAATAATATAGAATATGTTTCGTAGAAGTAGGGAGAAAACTACTTGTCAGTGAACTCTTTCCATCTTGTATTTTTAGTTTTTCTATTATCTTTGCAAATAATAGCGATGGCAATTTTGCTATACTATCTGCCATATTTATATTGGTAGTTTCATTATAAGCAATATTTTTAAACAAGAAATTTCTATATTCGTTATACCACTTGTTATATTTTGTTGAATATACAGTATCAATCTTGTTATGCTTATCTATGATTATAGCGAGGAGCATATCAGCACCTTCAAATAATTTAGCTGGTCTCCATGAATAATTACTTATCCAACACTTTTTTCCTGTTTTTATAATGTTTTGTACTGGAGCCATTTTGGTTGCTGATATACTACTATTGGGGATGATCATACCACATATTCCGATATAAGAAAGAATTTGATGACTGCGTTCTATGCAATAAGCGTATAAGTTTGCGCATTTGTACGTCTTATAACTTTCTGATATCTTGTAGAAGTATTTCTTAGCTGTATATACCACATACGGCGGATTGCCAATGATAACATCAAAGCCACCATTGCTATGCATGATATGATAATATTCCGCCAGCCAATGGAAAGGCTGGTGGCTGGAGAGCCATTCTTCATACGAGATGCTGGCATCTGATACCATTGAAGAAAAAAGCTTATGATTCAGCAAGTCATTAAGTTCAGAAAGCTTTGCCTTGAGCTGCATCTTGGACTCCTTAAACTCGCTTGCCTCCTCCTGCGAAGTAAGCTGAAGGTCCTTGAACTGCTCGTAGGCACGAGCCACAACCTCCATCTCCAATTCTACCTTGTCCTTGAACTCCTGTTTAGCAAATATGTCGCCATAATTCAAGTCATTATCCAATTCCTTTTCCGTAGCATATCCCACCAAAGTATTGCCGCAACGAATGTTGAAGTCGATATCCGGCAACGGATCCAGACCAAGATTATCAAGTCTTGGATTTACTTCCACTACCGCCACCATTTTCAGGAACAGACGCAGCTTGGCAATCTCTACAGCCTCTTCCATGATATCAACGCCATAGAGGTTGCGGAGAATGATACTCTTATAGATAAAGTACTGAATGTTACTGCGATACTTCTTGCTAATCTCTTCAAGTTCAGCAACGAATAACTTCTCGTTCTTCTGGTGGAACTCCTCCATGCGGGTAATGCATATTTCATACAATGGTTCCAGGATATTCATAGCTGCAAACAGGAAGGCGCCACTGCCGCAGGTAGGGTCTAGGATAGAGACGTGCTGCATTGCATGATAGAAATGCTCTACCAAGAGATGGTCTTCCGTATGTAACAATAAATCGTATGTAAACTGACGGATATCGAGATTGTAGGTGATGAAATCGTTGATTTCGTGAATCTCGCCAGCAGTAATCTTCTGCAGCAGATCATCGCAGCGCTGGAATCGCTCGATGGTTTCTCGCCATATCTCCGTAGGCAGATTGAATGGCTCCGGAGTGCGCTCGTTCCAATGGCTTCTGCGCTCCAGAAGTTGAGGGCGGGTGGTATCCACACCTTCAGCTATCTCACTCGGGATGAACGAGAGCCAATCTGCTGTATATCCGTGTTTAACGGCATCATAGATGTATTTGTCGCCGCTCTGCTGCAGGGTTTGCCAGATGTATCCCTTTTCCTTGAAATCCTTCTCAGAGGTGGTCTTCTTAACGCTGTCGAAAAGGAAGGGCAGGATGCAGTTCTTGCCTATGTATTCCGTAATGTCTTCCTTGGTGTAGTAGGCTCCCATCTGGGCACGGTCGTTGATGTATTGCTCAAAAATGTAGCCCAGCACGTCGGGGTTGATGTCTTTTCCCGATGCCGTGATGCGAGTATCCAGATGCCAGCGCCATTTATCGAAGAAATCGAAGAGGTGAAGGAACGCCTCATCATCGATGTCAATATCCTTGAACATCTTTTCGATGTCGTGAAAATCGAACATGCCTCCGTTCAGATAGGGTATGCGGCCATATTTGCTGAGGAAAGCCTCGTTACGCTGGTGTCCATTCAGTCCTTCATGGAAGAGGTGTATCAGGAACCCCTTGTAGAATGACTGGAAGAATTCGTTCTCGCCACGCTCTCGCTGCACCATGCTGAGCTTGTCGCGCAGATAGTTCTCGTTCATATCCAGGAAACCTTTCTTCTGGATAAAATAACAGAACATCAGGCGGTTGAGCATCACGGATGCATACCATTGCTTCTCCTTGTTCTTCTTGTCGTCGGCTATCTCGTCGTTGATGCCTGTGATATATTTCACAAACTGGGTATGCTCTTTCTTGAATCCTGCGTAGAAATCCTTTGTTATCTTCTCTGAATTCACCATGAAGGCTCCCTGGATGCGCTGCTTCACATCCATGATGGTGGTGTCTTCGTTAAGATCGAAGCTCAGGTCGGGAATCTTGGTGTAGAGAAACTCTGCCTGGGCAACGCTGGCATACTCGATGGTTACGATGTCGCGCTTTTCCACTTTGTTTACCGGGGCAACCCACTGGTGGTGGAAGCCCTGCTGCTCTATGTAGATGCAGATGTAGTCGTGGGCTTGCTGGCGCAGTTTGATGTCTATCTTCTTGCAGGTTGAAGCTGTCGGTATCTTCTCTACCAGGCAGGTAAGTATCTGGAAACCATTGCGCTCGGCAATGGCCTCCATCTCGTAGTCTGTATCGTCTATGTGGGACACGAGGATGTCTGTCATGCCCTTGGGGTTGTTCCATCCCATTTCTGTGACGAACAGTTCCTGGAAACTGGCTTCCTGTATATATTGATTGAATTCTTTTCTTGTCATGTCTTGAATTATTATGAATGTGATTCGCTCCATCTCAAACCCATCGAACAGATGATTTTCGGCTCTTTGTTGGAGTTGGTATCTTCGTCGATGATGCAGAGTTGGTTATTTTTGCGCATGTCGAGCACATACTCCACCAGGTCGTCGTTGCTCACGTTGTTCTGTCGCATCATTCTTCCCAGATTAAACTTGGCTGTTTCCTGGAGCGGATAGTTGTAGATGTCGTTGATGGCATACTTCAGCTCTTCCTTGTTCTCATCGGAGAAGAAGAGATCTACAGGCTTTTCGTAATATCGCTCCAATCGCTGGATGATCTTGTAGCGGGTACTGAATCTGCTGCCCAGAATGCCGCCTACATGCGTGTTCTCGTCACCTATGTTGTCTATGGCTTTCTTCACCAGGTCGTAATGCAGGTCGACTGGTTCCACATTCGGCTCGGCGGCATCGCATTCCATGGCCTGGAGAATGCGTTTCTGCGACTGGCTCACGATTTCGCCCTTGCTGTTGTACCAGGAAAGCACATCGAATCCGCTTCGTGTCTGGGCGTAGGTGATGACGCCATCGTTCAGCCTGTCGGTAGTAGCCTTGGTGGCATTGATCATGTTGCTCAGGTGTGGGATGATGCGTTTCAGTTCGGGTTTAGCATCGGTGGCATTCTTCCATATCTGGTATGCCTGTGAAGCCAGGTCCACATCGTTGTCATCCACATCGTCGAGCGAGCCGCTCTTTTCGTTATACATATCTCGCAGGTTCTGCTCGTTGCCCTCGAAGAACACCTCGTCGCTTCCCACTACGTTGGCTGCCTCGTTGATGCGGTCGTTCAGGCGCTTGCGCAGTTTGATTACCTGTTCCACACCGTCGGCAGGGAAGAAGGAATAGCAGACGATGTGGTCGCTCTGCTGTCCGATACGGTCCACACGTCCGGCTCTCTGAATGAGTCGGATAATCGCCCATGGCAGGTCGTAGTTGATGATGATATACGCATCCTGCAGGTTTTGACCTTCGCTCAATACATCGGTAGCGATGAGGATTCGGCTCTGCTGGTCGGTAGGATAGCTCTTCTCGTTGCTCACTGGCGAGAAATGTTCCACGATGCTGGTGGTGTTCTTGCTGTCGCCCGTAGCGATGTCTATCCGTTCTACATTCTTCTTGCGGAGTTGGCGGCAGAGATACTTGGCGGTATCGGAGTACTGGGTAAAGAGCACTATCTTGTCTTTCGGATAGGTTTCTGTTACGAGCTTGTACAGTTCGTTGAGTTTCTGGTCTTCCTTCGTTTTCCATTGTCCGCAGAGCTGAATCATCTTGATGATGCATTGGCAATCTTTCTTGAGATTCTGCTTGAGTGTTCGCTTGAAGTACTTGCTGTTGAGCCAGTTTACATTATTCTTCTGCATCAGCAGTTCATAGTGTTTCTTGGCTTTCTGCTCGTAGTATTCCATATCGGTAGGGATGATGAGGTCATCGCTGTCCTGGTTATCATCATCCGTATCAAACATTCCGTTGGCATCTTCATCTTCCACGAAATCATCGGGTAGGGAGTTTTCGTCCCCGATAGGCAAATTGAGCTTATTGTCTATGGCATAGAGGAAGATGGCGTTGCGCAGAATGTGGCGCTTCAGGGTGAGCAGGAAGGCGAAACCGCTGCTGTCCATTCGCTTGAAGAAGGTGCTCTTGCAGAATCCCATGATGCGCTGACCAGCTTTTGAGAGGTTCTCGATGAGCTGTTTCTCGGCTCGGGATGCTTCTTCTGCCTTGGCTTCATTCAGATATCTGGTAAGCCCATAGCGTGGCAACAGGAGTTCTTCCATCATCGCTACCATTTTTTCTGAGTAGAGACGGCTATACTGGTCGCCCTGTTGTGTCTTGAACTTCAGGGCTTTCGGTATGCGGTCGGGGAAGTACGATTTGCTTCCATCCGGGAACTGCAGGTATTTCCGGCCATTGCTTTCGTCTGTCAAGGCAAAGTTATCCTTGATGAAGGTGCGGGTGCGACGAACCAGGAAGAGTTTCATCAGTTCGCTCCAATCATCAGTCTTATCGCTTTGTTCAAACGACTTGATGCTGCGGATGTGGATGTCGCTATGCTTGCGCTGAAACTCTCGTTCGCCTCCCAGACTTTGGATGTAAGCTTCTGGGCGTATGCCAAGGTCCTGGTCGTCGCTCAGGAAAAGTTTCAGCTGGTTGGCCAGGTCGGAGAAGTCTTTGTTGTATGGAGTAGCGGTAAGCAGCAGGGTTTTGCAATCCAGTTTATGAATCAATTCCTGAATGTTGTGATATCGCTTTCCGCTGCTGTTGCGCAAGTTATGGCTTTCATCTACGATAATCAGTCGGTAGTTCCAGGTATTCTCTACATCAATGGGTTTCTGCATCGAGACGATGTCTGCCTTCAGATCGTATTTCTGTTTGTATTTAGCCCACATGTCCTGCAGGTTGGCTGGACAGATGATGAGGGTGCTGCTGGCGTAGGTCATCTCATAGATTTTGGCGATGGCGCAGGCGGTGATGGTTTTTCCTAAACCCACCACATCGCCTATCATGGCTCCGTTTCGCTTGTCGTTGTTCAGATGCTTGGCTGCAATCTTCACCGCATTCTGCTGGAAATCGAAAAGGGTGTTGCGGAATTCGGGCGGAAGTGTAAACTCCTTGATGCCCGAACGTGCCTCCTGACTGAGATGATACACCGTCTTGAGATAAATAAAATAAGGTGGGATATCTTCTTCGCCTGCCCAACTGTTGTCGATGGCATCAATCAGTTCTTTGGTGATGTCGATGCAGAACTTGTCGTTCCATCTTGCATCAAACCATTCTGACAGTTTTTCAGCGCTGTCGCTATCAGCAAATTCTGCATTCAGCTCTCCCTGTCGGGTTAATCCAGAATAAGTGAGGTTGCTGCTTCCCATGATGGCCTGGATGGGGTTGAAGTTATCGTCTGGTCGATGTGCTAGATATAGCTTGGCATGGAGTGGTTCTCGGAGATAGAGTTTGACGCATACTTTCTCTTCCTTCATCTGAGCGGAGAGTCGGCGGAGCGTCCATTCGTCATTCTTCGATGGGAGTCCCAGCAGGAGCTGCTTCTTGAAGTCTCGGGCAATGGCTATTCTGCATTTCTGCACATACTCGGCATCGGGCAGTTGTTTCTTGCCGGAATAGAGACTTCGAACGAGGTCTTCGTCTGGTCGGTGCATACCGATGAGGAGTCGGCAGGTGCGGAATATGCGGTCGTTCTGTTCATATACGAAATCACCGGATAGCTGATCAACCTCATTGACAATAAGGTTCCAGCCACGCAGGTTGAAGTAACCCACGCAGAAATCAACGCGTTTTACGCCCACGTTGGAAATAATGCCCTGGAGCCCATCGGTGAACTTGGTTTCCAGGTTGTCATAGATACGAGCCATGTGATTGCTGTTTATAGGGTACAACAATCTCTAGCAGTTTCAATCTTTAGATTTGTTTGCATAATTGGTAGGAGCTTTAAATCTTGTTACTGAAATCTGTAAAATTCTCAAAATGTCTTTTCGGGGGAATAAAAAGAGCGTACCCGTCATCTCGTTGTATTCCTAAACAAGGCTGCTCCTACCACAGATGGCCCAACTACGAAATACAAGAGATGAGGGTACGCCATATCATGGCGCACCGTCTCATACTGTACGTTCGTAGTTTGAATTTTGCTTTGGTAGGAGCTATTCTGTTTAGAACTTCCAGTCGAATCGATACGAATCTAATCGTTAACCCACGAAAATAGAGCAGGTTTGGCATTTGCCTCGCCATACTTGGGGACAAAGGTACTACAAAATCCTGGATTGACAAAAAAATAATCTCATTTTTCTTTGCGATTTCTAAATAAAAGCGTAACTTTACACCAAAGTTAATAATAAACTTTGGAATTATGGTAGGTATATCGATTTTTGTAATAATCTTGACTTATGTCACATTCGGATCTTTTCTCTGTAACAATCGAGAATACCGTTACAGGAGATAAAAAAGACACTCTGCAACAGAAACAAAAAATATTTGATTTGGGATGCCAATGACATAGCCTATAAGTTCTATAATAAAGAGCGGGAAATTATTCAGGCAGCACAGAATGATACAGATGGAGCATGTATGGTTCAAGAAAAGCCCTGCATGACCAAAGAAGAAATACTTTCGGGTTTTGACAAAAGCTAGCTAGACACAAACGGAATTGCATAGGTTAGCGCTTACGTCCTTTACCAAATAACTCAGAATGTAAACCTAAACGAACCAATTCAATTGTGTCATTTTCTTTATCAAACCAAATCAAAAGTGTGTCATTCTCAATATGGCATTCCATAAAGTTCTTCCAGTTACCTTTCAAAGGATGAGGATTATACTCTTCTGGTATCTGATTACCTTCTGCCAAAAGCTTAACTACCCCCATAAGCGTTGCTATAAATTCTTTATCATTCTTAAAACGCTTATAATCTTTCTTGAACTGTGAGGTCTTTCGAATTTCTTTCATAAGCTCTATTCCTCCATTGATGCCATGAAACTTTCTAAGCTATCTACCCGAACTACACCTGCATCATGACCACTTTCTGCCTCTTTCATTGCAGCCAATGTTTCTGCGTTTGGGACGTCTTCCATGGCAGCACTCCTAGAGATAGGGGAGTCCGAAACTATTTTAACGCCTTTCATAAGAGAGAGAACGTTCTTTAATTGCTCCAACAAAGATGGACTATCTATTTGTAATGTCAACTGTGCCATAACTTAATATTTATTTTTGCAGCAAAGATAAGGGTTTTCTGTGAAACCACCAAATTTTTAGTCGAGTTTTTGATTCATGGTTCTATTCTCGCAGATTTTTGGGAATCAGCTCGGTCTTTTTTATCTCATGCAGATTTTTGCCCTGTGCGGGCGATATACTGAGTAATCTGCTGCTCATACCATAAGCCCAGTCGTACCACGGCTAAAATATCGATTCACGAAAACAGTTAAATGATATGAAGTGCCGATAAACAAAGGGGATTTCAAAGATAATGCGTAGAACGGTCGTCGAACTGTTGTTGACAGGTTTACGCTATACGGATTTCTTAACTTTTAAAATTGCGTTTATTCCGTAAAATCGTACTATCTTTGCACTCGTAAGTTCGTGAGGTGAGAGTCACAAACAGACACAGAATCAATGGATTTCATCATACAATATATAATGCCCTGTCTGCACCTCTCACACTAGCGGATGGGGCATTTCTTATGCCCTTTCATTGAAGATAAATTAAAATAGAGATAAGTATGAACGAAATTACATTAATCAGTAAGTCAACTTTCCTTGGTAAGGAGATTGATGTGTATGGAAACGCTGAGAACCCTTTATTCTTGGCAAAAGATGTAGCATAATGGATAGAGCATACTCAGCCTTCCAAAATGGTAGATGCTATAGATGATGACGAAAAGCTGATAGGAACATTATTCCTTTCAGGTCAGAACAGAGAAGTCTGGTTCCTCACTGAGGATGGTCTTTATGAGGTTTTGATGCAGAGCCGCAAGCCACAGGCTAAGCAGTTCAAGAAGGGAGTGAAGGAAATCTTGAAGTCTATCCGTCGCACAGGATGCTATTCTGTCCCGAATGTAATCAAGGATAGAGTAGAGGCTGGTATGATGTGGGTGGAAGGCTGTAAGCGAATCCTTAACCTCAGCGATTCATCAACGCTTGCATTGATGCAGAAGGTAGCAGAACCTCTTGGCTTGCCTTCTCCAGACTACGTAGCCAGCAAGGGCGTGATGCACTCGGCATCAGAACTTTTGAAACGCTTTGGATCCAAGATGTCGGCATTGAAATTCAACCAGCAGATGGTTAAGCTTGGCTTCTTGAAAGAAGAGACCCGACAGGGAACTACAAAGATTCACAAGTTCAAGGTAATTACCGAGAAGGGCAAAATATATGGAGAGAACCAGGTATCTCCAAAGAACCAGAGTGAGACGCAGCCACGATGGTACGATGATAAGTTTGAGGAGTTATTGAAGGTTATATAATAAATAAGGTGGGCAGACGCTCACCTTATTCTTAAAATTCCTCTTTTACATAATTAAATGGACCATAGAACAATCTTGCACACCAATATTTACCTTCATGATAAACATCTATAAAAAATCCCCAATCTTCATCATTTAAAGGGGATGTACCACCATTGTAAAATTTGAATTTATTATCGTCTATTCGTGCGATCATGAAATATTTTTCACTTAAAACTTTATGTAAGTAGTCTCTTTTCTTTTTAGCATCTTCTGCATCCTTTGCTTCCATACAAAGGACACACTTGTTGAAATAAGTATTATTACTATCACTCTGAAAGCCAAATATCAATTCATCAAAGAATACTCCTGCATAAGCTTTGTTTCGAAATCTTAATTCGTAATTTTCAGCGTATGCAGATTCCCTTCCGAATTTATTTTCAAGAATAGTCTTTGCAGTTTCAAAATCAGTTCCAAAATCAACTCCACAAATACTAGTCGTATAATCCAGCTCCCCTGCAACAGAATCTGCTTCCAAAGAATCGTATTGGGCAAATGTGAATCCTGGTGCTAAAAATAGCAATAATGATAGTAAAATTTTCTTCATATTGTTTACGTTTTAATCACATACAAAAGTACAAAAAATAGCGGTAGGTTGTATCGCCTACTGCCACTTTTCTTTGTAGTTTATACGGATTCTAATTTAACTTATCCAAGTCATTCACAGCCTCCTGCATCTTTCGATTGATGTCTTCATTAATCGACTTGATTACTTCCGGATTAGATACCCTGTTTAGAATTTTCTTCTTCTTTGAGATATAGTTATCAGCAGCACTCCAGATGTTATACGCCTTTCCTTCCTTGCCATGAATGAAATTGAACTTCTTGGCATTGTTCTCTCTGTTCTTCAAAACATCAGGCGTATTAGTCTTCAGCTGCTTGATATTATATTCCGTCTGCTTCAACTCGTCGGAATAGTTATACCATTTCGATCTAGTTCGCTGCATATCTTGCCCTGGGGGAAGGGCATGCAGATTTCGCTGATTACGCAGATTGGGATCAGCTCGGTCTCTGTGTGGGGCGGGACAAGTGGCAAAGGTGGTAAAATTCTAGTGTTATCGAATCTGAAACAAGCCCCTTTTGAGGTTGGTTTAAGCCTTACGTAACGTTTATTTCAGGCTTAAACCAACCTCAAAAGAGGCTTGTTTCAATTGGTAGGGAGATGCTTTTGAGGGGCAAAAGAGCCC
>ENA-ORMX01000083-ORMX01000083.1-human-gut-metagenome-genome-assembly--contig:-NODE-83-length-66404-cov-22.627455_pt1 | contig 66404 bp, 40 predicted proteins | sample MGYA00242108_ERZ509007 | MGnify/ENA primary metagenome ERZ509007 (study PRJEB26280, sample SAMEA2338745) | human gut metagenome | biome: human gut; feature: human-associated habitat; material: faeces...
AATTCCATGCGACTTATAGCCAGACGCTGTTTCCCGAATGCAATGCGTACCATAGACCGCTTTCATATACAGAAACTTGCATGTGATGCCTTGCAGGAGATGCGCATCGCACATAGATGGGACGCCATTCAAGCAGACACGGACGCCAGGGAAGAGGCCAAATGTTTGGGTGAAGCATACACTCCAATTGTGCTTGCAAATGGTGACACCCACAAGCAGTTGTTGGCTCGCAGCAGATATCTGCTTTTCAAATCTGCCGACAAATGGACAGAAAGTCAGAGACAAAGAGCTGAGGTACTATTTGAAACGTATCCTGACCTTAAAGAAGCCTATTCGCTTACACATTCATTAAGAATGATATTTTCCAAGAATACCGTCAAAGATGCAGCTAGACTCTCGCTTGCACGCTGGTATAACAAAGTGGACGACTCTGGTTTTAAGAGTTTCAATGTTATTGCCGCCACGCTTTACGAGCATTATGATGAAGTCTTGAACTTCTTTGTCAACAGGGCAACTAATGCTTTTGCAGAGTCATTCAATGCTAAAATTAAGGCGTTTAGAGCTGCTTTAAGGGGAGTAACGGATATAAAGTTCTTTCTTTTCAGACTTACAAAGCTATATGCATAATCCCCCTGGTTTATCGGGTGAGCCGGATTAATCTAAAAAGCGGATTAATATCTGCATCCTTGCTGAAGTAAAAATAACAACGGATTAATCGGATTCAGTGGCTGCCTTCAAGGGGGTGCACTTGTCTCAAGTGCACCGACAAAGCTGATGGTATTCATTTGCTCGGTCGGTGTATTGCTTGCTCGGTCGGTGCATTGCTTGCTCGGTCGGTGCACTTGAGACAAGTGCACCCCCTTGAAGGCACCCAAAATCCGCTTAATCCGTTTAATCCGCGTTAATTCAACTACCCCCAAAATCCGCTTAATCCGTTTAATCCGCGTTAATTCAACTACACCCAAAGTTAAATCCGTTGTCGATTCAACGCAGCCTAAAAATCCGTAGTTGGTTCAAATAAAAAAAACGAACTCCGTTTAATCCGCTTTTAATTCGGACTGAACGGAGTTCGTTCTTAATTCAATATCCAGTTTACTTGATAACCTTTACAGTCTTGCCGTTAGCCAGACGTACGATGTTGATGCCCTTCTGGAGGCTGTTAACGCGAGCGCCACCGAGAGTGTAGATCTCTGTGATAGTGTTGTTGTCAGCTGTGTTAACGGTGTTAATGCCGGTTGTTTCAACTGCTGTGCCCTTGAATGTAACGTTCTGCAACTCGGTCATGTTCACGCCCATATACTTTATATAAAGGTCAATCGACTTGTTGTTTACAGAACCCTTGAGCATCTGCCAGTATGCGTTCATTATAGCAGTACCTTCAGTAGAAGCGTTGCCGCCGAGCTCAGCATGTGCGAAGCCGCTTTCGTCGTTGAACGAACCGTCCTCAGTTACGTCAATCTTGTAGTCTACGGTGTAGTCGGGGAATGCGTAGCCGTTGAATACGTGGTTCTTCACCTCGAACTTCAGACCGTCGTCAGTCTTTGTCACCTTGATCTCACCTTCTGTCGGTGTGTATCCGCCGTCGGTGTCAGCCCATGTACCCTTGTAGGTCACGCCTGTTGTGAGGTCGGCAGCCATAGCTACGACTGTGAGCATCAGCAACGAAAAAAGAGTAAAAATTTTCTTCATAATAAATCGTTTTTAGTTTGTTAAATGGTTTTTATTGGTTTAATTATAATGTTTGTTCGAGAGTTTGTGTTATGCAAAGTTATAAATAATCGTTGAATAACGGAAGAAAAAGCAAGAATTATATTAAAAACTATTGAATAGAAAGCGATATAAATCGTATGAGTATATGTAAAAATCAATTTATGCAAAAATGTACCATATCTTCCAGCAGGCTTGCAACGCGTTGTTGGTTAATATGTTAAAGGCTGGTAGATGGCTGTTTTATCTACCAGTCATCTACCAGCCATCTACCAGCAAGACACAGCCCGCATTAATTGGGTTTTGACATGCTATACATTGATAGTATTTTTTTTCTTACGCCTTCTTGCGCTGCGGCAGCAGCGATGCGCCTATGCTCACTACGAGCACGGCGAGGATGATGCAGAGCGAAGCCACGGCGTCTATCTCCACCCACTCGTGGATGAGCATCTTCACACCGATGAAGAGCAGCAGTACGCATACGCCGGTCTTCAGATAGCGGAAGCGGTCGGCGATGGCTGCCAGGAGGAAGAACATAGCACGCAAGCCGAGGATGGCGAAAATGTTAGAGAAGAACACCACATACGGGTCGAGCGACACCGAGAACACAGCCGGAATGCTGTCGAACGCGAATATCAAGTCGCTGAACTCTATCACGAGTACCGTCACGAAGAGCGGGGTGAAGAGCAGACGGCCTGCCTTGCGTATGAAGAAGCGGTCGCCCTCAAACTGTGTGTGTATGCGTCCGGTCTTCGCGAGCAGTCGCACGATAGGATTCTTCTGCACGTCCATCTCCTCCTTCTTGTTGCGGTCGAGGTACATCTTCACACCACTATATATAAGTACGCCACCGAATACCAGCAGCACCCAGTCGAAGCGGCTGATTATGGCTGCGCCGAGGAAGATGAACACGAAGCGCAGCACTATTGCGCCGAGGATGCCCCAGTTGAGCACGTGCTGATACTCGTTCTTGCCCACGCCGAACGCCGTGAATATCATCATCATCACGAACAGGTTGTCTACCGACAGCGTCTTTTCTATAAGGTATCCCGAGATATAGCTCACCGTCATATAATGGCGATACTGCTGCAGACTCGCCTCAAAGTCCGACGGGTCGAGCTTCAGGTGCGGAGCGTACGCCGACGCCACGGCTTTAAGGTCGGCAAAGCTGCTTATGCCGTGCACCATGTCGCCCTTGAACCATAGAAAGGTCGAGAAGGCGAGTGCGAGTGTTATCCAAACGGCAGTCCATGTGCCTGCCTCACGTATCGACACCTCGTGTGCTTTCTTGTCTATCACGAGCATGTCGAGCACGAGAATGGCGGCTATAAAGACTATGAAGCCGCCCAAAAACATAAATTCTGAAAGATGAAACATGTGTTACTATTTTATTTTTTTGCAAAGGTATACCTAATAATTCGAACATACAATATTTAAATAATGATTTAACCGAATTGTAATAATCTCTTAAAACGCATTTTTTAAGCCCTCTAAGCGCTGCTAATCCAAATATTTTTTGTAATTTTACACCCTTGAAGACGACCCTAAAATCGCTTACAGCGAAAATAAAGGGCATTTGAGGCGATTTTCCGTTGTAGGAAGCGCCCGCATAAACGCAATAAAAATACATTTTATAATAATCAATGGACGAAAATCAAACAATTGATCTGGACAGAGTCCAGAAAATCAACATTGAGGAGGAGATGAAGAAGTCGTACATCGACTATAGTATGTCGGTGATTGTGGCTCGTGCCCTCCCTGATGTTCGCGACGGATTCAAGCCGGTTCACCGCCGCATCCTCTACGGTATGCTCGGCATCGGCAACACAAGCAGCAATCCTTACAAGAAGTGTGCGCGCGTCGTTGGTGAGGTGCTCGGTAAGTACCACCCGCACGGCGACTCTTCTGTCTACGGCGCTTTGGTGCGTATGGGACAGAGCTGGAACATGCGCTACATGCTTGTGGACGGACAGGGTAACTTCGGTTCGGTTGACGGCGACTCTCCTGCTGCCATGCGATACACCGAGTGCCGCCTCTCGAAGATGGGCGAGCACATCATGGACGACTTGGAGAAGGACACCGTAGACATGGACCCCAACTTCGACGATACGCTCACCGAGCCGTCGGTTATGCCTACAAAGATACCTAACCTTCTTGTGAATGGTGGCAACGGTATCGCCGTTGGTATGGCTACCAACATGCCTACCCACAACCTCTGCGAGGTTATCGACGGCTGCTGCGCATACATCGACAACCCCGATATCGACACCGACGGACTCATGCAGTACATTCAGGCGCCCGACTTCCCTACGGGTGCGTACATATATGGCTTGCAGGGCGTGCGCCAGGCTTACGAGACGGGCCGCGGACGCATCGTTATGCGTGCAAAGTCTGAGATCGAGAGCGGCGATACCCATGACAAGATTGTTGTTACCGAGATTCCTTACGGTGTCAACAAGGCCGACCTCGTTGCCGGCATCGCCGACCTCGTTAAGGAGGGCAAGATTACGGGCATCTCTAACGTCAACGACGAATCGGGTCGCCAGGGAATGCGTATCGTTGTCGACGTGAAGCGCGACGCCAACGCCAATGTCATCCTCAACAAGCTCTACAAGATGACAGCCATGCAGTCGTCGTTCTCTGTCAACAGCATTGCGCTTGTCAACGGTCGCCCGCGTCTGCTCACGCTTAAGGAGTGCGTTAAGTATTTCGTAGAGCACCGTCACGACGTCACCATACGCCGCACAAAGTATGACCTCAAGAAGGCTCAGGAGCGTGCCCATATACTCGAAGGCTTGATTATCGCCTGCGACAACATCGACGAGGTAGTGCGCATCATCCGTGCTTCCAAGACTCCGTCTGACGCTCAGCGCAACCTCGAGAAGCGTTTCGACCTCGACGAACTGCAGTCGAAAGCCATCGTCGACATGCGCCTCTCTCAGCTCACCGGCCTGCGCATCGACCAGTTGCACGCCGAGTTCGAGGAGCTGGAGCGTCAGATTGCCTACTTCGAGCAGATTCTCAGCGACCCTGAGCTTTGCAAGAAGGTGATGAAGGACGACCTGCAGGAGGTGAAGGAGAAGTACGGCGACGAGCGCCGCACGGAGATCAAGCCGTACGAGCACGAGTTCAACGCCGAAGACTTCTACCCGAACGACCCGGTTGTCATCACCGTGTCGCACATGGGCTACATCAAGCGCACACCGCTCAGCGAGTTCCGCGAGCAGTCGCGCGGCGGCGTAGGTTCGAAGGGAGCACGCACACGCGAGCAGGACTTCACCGAGTATATCTACCCGGCTACGATGCACCAGACCATGCTGTTCTTCACACGCAAGGGCCGCTGCTACTGGCTCAAGTGCTACGAGATACCCGAGGGCGACAAGAACTTCAAGGGTCGCGCCATCCAGAACATGCTCAACATCGAGCCCGACGACTCTGTCAACGCATTGCTGCGTCTGCGCGGCTTGAACGACGAGGAGTTCGTGAAGTCGCACTACGTAGTGTTCGCTACGAAGAACGGCACCGTGAAGAAGACAAGCCTTGAGGCTTACTCGCGTCCGCGCACCAACGGTGTCAACGCCATCAACATCGTTGAGGGCGACGAGGTGGTAGACGTGCGCCTCACCAACGGCAAGAACGAGATTATCCTCGCCAACCGCAACGGACGCGCCGTACGCTTCGACGAAGACTCTATCCGCACCATGGGTCGTGTGTCTACCGGTGTGCGCGGCATGAAGCTCGACGACGGCGACGACCAGGTTGTGGGCATGATTGTCGTGAACAATGCCGAGACCGAGACCGTGATGGTTGTGTCTGAGAACGGCTACGGCAAGCGCTCGCAGGTAGAAGACTACCGCAAGACCAACCGTGGCGGCAAGGGCGTCAAGACATTCTCTATCACCGAGAAGACCGGTCGCCTCGTGGCTATCAAGAACGTCACCGACGACAACGACCTCATGATCATCAACAAGAGCGGCATCGCTATCCGCCTCGCCGTTTCGGAGTGTCGTGTCATGGGTCGCGCCACACAGGGCGTGCGCCTCATCAACCTCTCTAAGAAGAACGACGTCATCGCAAGCGTATGCAAGGTGATGAGCACTGAGAAGGAGGCTGAGGTGAGCGGCGACAAGGACGACGAAAACGCAACCCCTGCTACCGATGTTCAGGCAACAGAGGCTCCGCAGACCGAGACTCAAACAACAGAAACAGAATAACAATTAAACCAAACAAAGTTATGAAAAAATTATTCGTAGCAGCATTGCTGGCAGTAACTGCCACATCTGCATTTGCTCAGGACATCAAGTCTGTTCTTAAGGCAAAGGATTACGCTGAGGCACAGAGCGGTCTCAACTCTTGCCTCTCTTCGCTCAACGACGAAGACAAGGCTAAGGGCTACAACAAGCTCGTCGACCTCTCTTTCGACAAGTTCAACAAGGAGAACGCCGTAGCTGTAGAGGCTCAGACTCTCGAGCAGATGGGTCAGAAGAGCAACAAGACCTACGACAAGCAGGGCATGTACGACGCTCTTCTCAACGGTCTTAACAACGCTCTCGAGTGCGACAAGTACGACCAGCTCCCTAACGCTAAGGGCAAGGTGGCTCCTAAGTTCCGCAAGAAGAACGCTAACCGCATCTGGCCTAACCGCATCCAGTTCGTTATCGCTGGTCAGGACGGCTTGCAGGGCGACGACCAGACCGTGGCTTACAAGTACTTCGCAGCTTACGTAGACAGCTACACAGCTCCGCTCTTCGCCGACGTTGACAAGGGCGCACGCGACGAGTATCTCGGTAGCGTAGCTCTCATCGCAGCTCGTCTGGCTTACCAGATGAAGGACATGGACAAGGCTAACCAGTATTGTGACGTAGCCCTCAACGACACTGCTTCTTACAAGGAGGCTCTCGGCGTTAAGGTGGCTTTCATGCAGCAGGCTATGAAGACCAAGGAAGACTCTCTGCGCTGTCTCAAGGACGTAGAGGCTCTCTATCTCAAGGACAAGGCTAACGAGAACATCTTCTCTGTGCTCGCTCCGCTCTACGGCGCTCTCGGCATGCAGGACAAGCAGGACGCTATCCTCGCTGAGCGTCTCGCTGCCAACCCCAACGACTTCATGGCTAACCTCGTGAAGGGTCAGGCTCTCATGAACGCAAGCAAGTGGGACGAGGCTATCGCTACTCTGCAGAAGGCTACAGCAGCTAAGGACGACGCTCTGGCTCTCACCTTCCTCGGCTTCTGCTACAACAACAAGGCTGCTGCGCAGCAGGACGTTGCAGCGATGAAGGGTCTGTTCGAGAAGGCTAAGGAGTGCTTCGAGAAGGCACGCGACATCGACCCCAACCAGCAGCGTGCAAGCTGGTCGTACATGCTCGACAACACCAACTACAACTTGGAGCGTCTGAACGGTGGCAAGTAATCTGCCGTTAGCTTCTATTTTTATTAATTAACTCATGCGGCATGTCCTGCCTATATATATATATAATAAGGTGGGGCATGCCGTGGATTGTAATCGGGATAAAATGTTCAGAAAACTATTCCTGGTGTCGCTGTTTGCGTTCGTCGCCCTCGCTCCTGCCTTTGCGCAGAAGAAGGAAATCTCGCAAGCCAAATCTGCTATTAAGGCGGGCAAGGCGGTTGAGGCAGAAGCCTCGATGCGCAAGCTGCTTGCCGACTCTGCCCACCGTCAGAACGAGAAGATATGGCTTGTGCTGTTCGACGCTGTGAAGAAGCAGTACGAGGACGTCAACGAGAAGATGTATCTCAAGCAGTCTACCGACACCGCAAAACTCTTCGATGCCGCCTACCGTATGTTCGGTGTGCTCGAAGCGCTCGATTCTGTTGACGCCATGCCCGATAAGGATGGGCGCATAAAGCTGAAGTATCGACGCAAGCACGCCGACTATCTCGACGCCTATCGCAAGAACCTCTATACCGGCGGTTCCTACTTCATTAACAAGCAGGACTATCCGCGCGCGTTCAAGCTCTTCGCGGCGTACATCGACTGCGCCTCGCAGCCGCTCTTCGAGAGTCAGCAGTACGCCTCTTGCGACAAGCGCCTGCCCTCGGCAGCGTTCTACGCCCTCTACAGCGGCTATCGTGCCAACGATGCCGCAGCCACTCTGCGCTACAAGCAGCTGGCTGAGACCGACACGGCGCGTCTGCCGCTCACGCTCGAGTACGAGGCTGAGACCTACCGCGCACAGGCCGACTCGGTCGGCTACCTGGCTACGTTGGAGAAAGGTTTCGCCCACGACCCTGCGTCGGGCTACTTCTTCCCCAATCTGTTCGACTACCGCTTCCAGCGTGGCGACACCGCCCAGGCGCTCGACGTCTGCAACCGTTCGCTCGCCAAGAACGCCAAGAGCACGGTGGCTATGGAGGCTAAGAGTGCCGTGCTGCTTACCATGAAGCGCTACGACGAGTGCGTGCAGGTGTGCGACTCGGTGATAGCTGCCGACGCCGCTGCTGCCAACGCTTATCTCAACGCCGGTCTGGCTTACTTCAATCAGGCGGTGAAGATAGACAATGCGCCGAAGCATACTCGTGCCGAGCGCGCAGAGATGCTTGCGCTCTACCGCAAATCGCTTAAGTATATGCAGCCTTATCGCCGCCTCGCGCCCGCACGTTCCGACCTGTGGGCTATGCCGCTCTACACTATCTACCTCAACCTGAATATGGGCAAGGAGTTTGTGGAGATTGACGCGATAATGAAGCAGAAGAGATAGTGGCAGGATAGAAAACAAGTGATAGGGTTTGCTTTGAAAAAGCGATAACCGCTTTATACGGGACGACCGTTTTATATGGGTTGAAAGCTCTGTATTGCACCACTCCGTGTGGGGCGATACGGCGCTTTCAGCCCTTTTTTTGTTCGTAAGAGGGTGGGGGTGCCACTAATCTTCAGGGGGTGCAGCTGTCTCAGCTGCACCAACAAAGCGGATGGCATTGGTTTGGAATCACTAACCTCCAGGGGGTGCAGCTGTCTCAGCTGCACCAACAAAGCAAATGGCATTGGTTTGGAACCACTAACCTCCAGGGGGTGCAGCTGTCTCAGCTGCACCAACAAAGCAGATGGCATTCATTTGCTTGGTCAGTGCATTGCTTGCTTGGTAGGTGCACTTCTTGCTCTGGCAAGCGGCAAAGCCGAGTGGAGACAAGTGCACCCCCTTGAAGGCAGCCAAAATCTGCTTTGAGTGTTAAATTAACAACGGATTAAGCGGATTAAACGGATTCGATGGGTGCGTAAATAATCGGATTAAAAGGATTTACTGCTGATAATTTTTTAAACAACGGATTTAAAGCGGATTAAACGGATTCGATGGGTGTGCAGAATAACGGATTAAACGGATTTGGGTGCGCAGCCATCCGTAGCGGAGGTCTCCGGCCTCCGCAGCAATCTGCTGTACTAATCATTACAGTCTGACTTGGTGCTGCGGAGGCCGGAGACCTCTGCTACGGTTAATAACATCCGTTTAATTCGCTGTTAAATCTCCCAAGCAGAAGGAATTCCGTTCAATCCGTTTAATCCGCTTTAAATCTCCCAAGCAGAAGGAATCCGTTCAATCCGTTTAATCCGCTGTTAAATCTCCCAAGCAGAAGGAATCCGTTTAATCCGTTTAATCCGCTGTTAAATCTCCCAAGCAGAAGGAATCCGCTTTTAATACGTTTAATCCGCTGTTAAATCTCCCAAGCAGAAGGAATCCGTTGTTATTTGGTTGGTGCATTGCTTGCTTGGTCGGTGCACTTGAGACAAGTGCACCCCCTTGAAGGTAGCCACCGAATCCGCAACTAACCTCCAGGGGGTGCAGCTGTCTCAGCTGCACCAACAAAGCAGATGGCATTGCTTGCTTGGTTGGTACATTGCTTGCTTGTTTGGTGCATTGTTTGCTTTGTTGGTGCACTTGAGACAAGTGCACCCCCTTGAAGGTACCCACCGAATCCGTTGTTATTTCTGCGCAGTCTTTTTATCCGTAGCGGATGTGAAATCCCACCGACTGCGGACGGAATCTGATCGGGCGGCGAACGGAATCTGATCGGACTGCGAACGGAATCTGATCGGACGGCGGACGGAAACCGATTGGACGGCGGACGGAATCTGATCGGGCGGCGAACGGAATCCGATCGGACGGCGTACGCAACAGGAAAGAGTTTCAAATTATCAAAAACGGCAAATATAGGGCTAAAATCTGAAAGAAATCGGCGTTTTGATAGAAAATGGCTATTTTTTGTAAGAAATATCCTACTCTTTTTGCAGAATTTTAGCTTACTTTGCAGCAGAAACTTAACACAATATTGTTCTTGTGCTACACATATATTATATGTATGCGCAGAGCGGTGGAGTGTTAGCCTGTTAAACCTAAAAGAGTATTCACGCTAAACGAGAATGGATATGACAACAAACGACGGTAGCTCAACCAAAGATACAAACATAACCAACACAACAGGACTAATTCAGACTGGCACCAATGTCCGTCCTTCAACCAACACTTTTAAAACTAAGACAACGAACAACGAAACTAAGACAGCGAACAACAAGACTAAGACAACGAACATCAAGACAACGACAGAACGAAACATCGAAACAAAGACAGAACCAACAACTGAAACCTCAACCGACCAAAACGCGACGACTAAGACCAAACACGACACAAAAGCTACCCAGTCGTACATAACGATGGACTTCGATCCGCCCACCACGATGAAGGAGGAGCAGGATCTGCTCTCGGCTATGTACGCCAGCGCCTGCGTACCCAACACCATGCGTATGTCGTACGACATGGTGGAGGATATGCTGACCGACCACATCGACCTCATGGAGGGCGACGACCTCGAAATATGCAATAAGGACACCGAGCTGATTAGCATATAGCCGCAAAAACTGAACCTGCATATCGCGCAAAAACCAGATTAGCATATAACAAGAAACAATATATAACAATGAAAAGAGTAAAGAAGAAGTATCAAACCCCTGTGATCCACTCGATTGAGTTGGGTCCGATCAGTCCCGTCACCGCATCGCCGGGTGGTGGTGTTACTATCCCCGGTGGCGGCGATGCCAGCAGTGGCGGAAAACCGCCAATGCAGAGTCCGTCGCGCGACCTTTGGGAGAGCGGCTTTCAGACCGATGACGACGACGAGACGGCGTACGAATACGGTTGGTAAGCGCCGCTCTTCACCGTCGGGCAACTCCAACCGACACCGTCTGGCAACAACCAACAGTAGAACTAAACCCAAACCCATTAGCAAATCAAAAAACAGAACAGAATATGAAGAAAAGAATTTTCATGCTTGCGGTCTTGATATTGTCAGGGCTGCAGTTTGCCGTGGCTGCAATAGACGAACAGCTGCGAGCGCTCATCACCGCCTCCGATGATATCGAGGTGACGGAAGTGACTAACGACGAGGCGCACCCGTGGAAGGTGGAGAACGGAATGGCGTCGAGTACCAATGGTAAGCAGCAGTACACCACATCTACCATTACCATTAAGTTCAAGACCATTGGACGAACCACACTGAATTTTGATTATACACTTGATGGTTATAGCGACTATGATTCCCTGAAGGTGGCTGTTGATGGTAAACTGCAATGGGCAAGTCGCGCTGCCCAAAAAGTTCTTTCGCCTCGTATTGAGTTTTTGGTTATAAATGAAGGGGAACATGTACTTACGTTCTCTCACAGGCACGGTTACTATACTTACTCCAATGCCACCGAAGTTATCTCCCTCGGCAACATTCGCATCCGCAGCTTGGAGAGCCAGTATGTGACCATCAACCTCGCTGCGCCAGGCACATTGGGCGTGGAGGCGTTGTCGAAGGTCAGCACGTTGCCGGAAATGCGTTACCTGCGTCTCACGGGCAAAATGAACAACGACGACTGGACAACCATCAGTAACATGACGGGGCTGTATGCCATTGATATGTCAGAAGCCGACATAACTGACATTCCTGAAAGTGGATTTGAAAAAACAGCGTTGCGATTTGTGACCTTACCTAAGGTTCTTAAGACCATTGGCAACAGGGCATTCTATGATCGTTATTTGTTGGGTGCACTAACGCTTCCTGAGGGATTAGAGGGCATTGGTCATTATGCGTTCTATAGAAATCTGATATCAGAGGTTACGATCCCTGCAAGTGTGAACTATATGGGATACGATGCTTTCGAAAGCAATGGAAACTTAACGAGTGTAACATTGGGAAGTGGTCTGACGTCTCTTTCGAGTTCTTGCTTCCAAAGTTGTGGCAACCTTGTTGCTGTTTATGGTGGAGGAAACATAAAGTCTATCTATTCAAATGCTTTTAATAGTTGCAGCAAGCTGAAAAGCATTGGAAATATAAAGGTGATAACAGTCGGCCAAAATGCTTTTAATAGTTGTAATAAATTGGATAATATCGATTTTTCACGTATTAAGACGATTGAATCACAAGCTTTCAGGGATTGTTATTTTTTGACCGAAGCTAATCTTACCACCCTTGAAACAATGGGCAGTTATGCCTTTTACAATTCGGCGCTTAGAAAGGTAATCATCGGAGATAATGTAACTACGATTTCTGATAACGCCTTCCAAGATTGCTCCTCGCTTGAAGAAGTCTTTCTCGGTTCATCAATCAACAAGTTAGGTTACAATTGTTTTTATTCTTCAAGAGCTTCGTTAAAGCACCTTTATGTCAATGCTCCGGCACCGCCTTCAGTTACAGATCGTATACCCTTCTATACCACTTCAGGCGTAACACTTTACGTTCCCGAATATGCAATGGTGAGCTACAAGCTCGACAACTACTGGAGTAAGTTCACAAAGGTGGAGCCAAACCCGAACCAGCCCGACAAGGTGAACCTCTACAAGAAGCTGGAGCTTACCAGCAATGCACGCATACCGAACTCGCCGGATATCTATCTTGGCAAGGGAGGAGCGCTTATCGTAAACGGTGACAATGCGCAGACATTCGGCAAGTACACCCAGTATATGAATATAGGTGAGACTTCCTCTTCGCTCATCAGCCGTTGCAAAGAGATGACATCTACATCTTCGCAGTTTGATTTCTTTATAGGCGCAACCTCTGGCTCTGGCTATTGGTATTATTTGTGTATGCCGTTCGATGTGAAGCGCAGCGACATCATTCTGCCTGAGGGCACAAGCATCGCTGTGCGCTATTACGACTCAGAGTCGCGTGCTACAAACGGCGCAAGCGGCAACTGGAAAGACGTGTCTGCCGACGCTGTACTGCAAACTGGCAAGGGATACATCTTCCGTTCAAGCAAGGAAGGCGACGTTGGTTTCCCTGCTACCGAGGAGACGCATAACTCCATCTTCCGCAGCGAAGCCGTAACCACACCGCTCGTTCAGTATCCTGCCGTGGAGAGCGCAAACGCAGGATGGAACCTCGTGGGTAACCCATATCCTTGTTTCTACGACATCTACTATATGGATTTCGCAGCACCTATCACAACATGGGATGTTGACAACCGCACATATAAGGCATACAGTGCTACCGACGACAATTTCGTACTCACACCCCTGCAGGCATTCTTCGTTCAGAAGCCCGAACTGGTAGACGCCATCACGTTCCAGCCGGCGGGAAGACAGATCAACAAGACCATCGACCACTCGGCTTTGGCTATGCGCCGCGCAGCACGCAGCAAGCAGGTGCAGCGCAAGCTGGTAGACGTGGCGCTGACATGCGCCGACCGCACCGACCGCACACGCGTCGTAGTGAACGCCAACGCTTCTGATGACTTCTGCGCCGACAACGACGCCGTGAAGATGATGGCTTACGAGGGCACACCGCAGATATACACCATCGCCGGCGCTGACCAGCTGGCTGTGAACGAGGGCGCTCACCGTGGCGGTAGCGTGGCATTAGGCATGTATCTGCCTGCAGACGACGCGTACACCATCGCCGTAGACCGCGACGAGCTGGGCGTGAAGCTGCTCGACTATGGCGTGGAGGTGGAGATGCCGTACACCTTCAGCGCTGCTGAGGGATACATGGACGACCGCTTCACTCTCACCTTCGAGGCACCCACTACGGGCATCAACACCGTAGCTACTGACGCCGACGCCGACAACGCCATCTACACTATCGACGGACGCCGCGTGAACAGCACCGCTCAGAAGGGCATCTATATTCAGAATCATAAGAAAATAGTAAAGTAAAGCTACTATGATCAAGTCAAGATATATACTGACTCTCCTCGCCATGCTGCTAAGCATGGTGGCGAGAGGACAGGACTTCAACCCCGACAGTCCTCCCGAACCGGGAGCACGCTACAAGCTGACGGTGAAAGCCCAGCCTGTAGAGGCTGCCACCGTGAGCGGAGGCGGACTGTATGCTGTGAACGCCAATGTGAGCGTGAAGGCGGTAGCCCGAAACGCCAACTGGCGCTTCAAGAACTGGACCGACGCTGAGGGCAAGGTGGTGAACACGAGCAGCTCGTTCACTCACCGCAAGCTGAACAGCGCCGAGACACTCACCGCCAACTACGAGTATCAGAAGACCAGCCGCCTCACCGTGGCTTACGACCCGTCGTCGATAAGGGCGAGCGAGGTTAAGGAGTATGCCGTGGGCGTAACCTACTCTTACACGGCGTCTACGTACAGCGACTATACGTTCGTCAACTGGACAACAAGCGACGGAACTGTTATCTCTACAACTCGCGCGGTAAGCTATACCGTTACGGAGAACGATGAGACCATCACTGCCCACTACCGCTTCACGCCGGGCAGTCCGGCTGAGCCTAACGAGACGAAGCCGAAGCATAAGGTCTACTTCAGGTGCGACCCCGCAGGTTTGGCAGGGTTCAATAAGACAAGCGGTTTCTCGGTGTCTGAGGGTAGCCCATACAGCGTGACGGTATACAGCGTAAGCGACTATGAGTTCAAGGGCTGGACATGGGAAGGCGAAACTAAAATTCTCGAAACTTCGCACACGTGGAATGTCAATATGGGCACAAGAGATGCTTATCTCGTGGCTCACTTCGAGTTCAAGCCGTCGTCGCCCAGCGAGCCGTCTACCGACAGCAAGCAGCGACACAGCCTCTACGCCACAACTACGTCGATGTATCGTGGCGAGACAACGCTCCTGCCTATATACATGCAGAACACGGGCAACGTGAAGACGCTCAGCTTCAAGCTGCATCTGCCTAAGAATCTGACGGTGGATGTCGCCAATATACAGAAGACGCTGCGCACCGACGCCTACACCGTTCAGGCGGCGCAGGAGGACAGCGTGCTGAGCGTGAGCCTTGAGGGCGGAACGCAGATTGTGGAGCACGACGGAGTAGTGGTGCGCATACCGGTGAGCGCGCAGGAAGCGCTGAAGGACAGCGTGTACACGGTGAAGTTCAGCGACATCGCCGCCACAACCACTGCCGACGCTGTCATCAACTTCACCAGCCGTTCGGGACGTCTCGTGGTGAGCACGCCCGAGGAAGGCGATCTGCAGGCGAAGTTCTCTGTAGAGACATACATGAACCGCGCCCAGTTCACCAATCTTAGCAGCGAAAACGCAAAGACATTCGAATGGAACTTCGGCGACGGCGCTACAAGCACCGAGCGCAACCCTATGCACAGCTACGCCGAAGCCGGCACTTACACTGTGCGTCTCACGGCGCGTGGCATAGTGAAGACCGTCACAGCAGAACAGCAGATAATCATAAATCCTGCCAACACATGGTCGGCGAGCGGCGACTACCGACTCGACCCCACAGCGAACAGCGCACGTGCGTTCAAGTCGATGCACGAGATGCTCTCTCTGCTGTCGCAGTGTACGCCCGACGGCACCATCAACGTAAAGACCGGTGGCAAGGAGGCGTTCGACGCCAATCTCCAGTCGGCAGACTCGCTGGCGCAGCTCAGCACGCTGACAGAGAAGCTGGGCAAGGCGGGCGTCGTGATGGCGTTCAAGAACGAAGCACAGAACCCCGTTACGCTGCGCTTCAACGTGGCAGCCAACAGCACCGACATGCAGAAGACTACCGACTTCTTCCGCCATATCTCGCTCGACAACGTGGTGGTAACGCTCAACGGTGCCGCAATAAACATCGGCGAGATAGACCGCTTCTCGGCACAGACCATCTGTTCGGGCGCAAGTACGCAGCCAGAAGCGTTCACCGCTATAAGCAGCAGCGAGAAAGTGAAGGTAAGTTGGACGGCAAGTGTGGCTGAGGGCTGCACCGTACGCGGCTATCAGCTCACCGGCAACGGCAATCTGCCCACAATGACGCTCACGAACGAAGGCAGCAAGACCGATCTTGTTACGTATCATGTAAGCGTAGAGCTTGATGGCGTTGCCATGTACACATATATATATAAGGTGTATGTGAAGCCGTTGCTGAAGAGTCTCGCGCTCAGTTCGCCGTCTGACAAAGCAACGCTCGAATACGGACAGGTTACGCTCAGCTGCAGCAATCTCGGACAGGCTGCTGTAGGCTATACGTTCCACTATCGCCGCACCGATGTTGAGGCAGAGAGTGCAGAAGAGTGGAAGGAAGTGAAGACTACTTCGCCTTCAACAGCGTTCGTGCCCGTGGAAGGCGCGTCGTACGAGTGGTATGCTACGGCGCATGGCGAGTGCAACGAGACTGTCGAAAGCGCACACCGCACGTTCAGCATACGCAAACGCTCAGACCTTACGGTGGTGTCGGTCACAGCGCCGGCGGAGGTGAAGGCAAACACTACGTTCCAAATCACGGCTGTTGTGCGCAATATCGGTAAGGGCGCGACACGCAACAGCAACTGGCAGGATATAATTTGTGAAGAGCAAGCTGACGGTTCGTATCGTGAGATTAAGAGAATATCACATAATGGCGTGTTGCAGCCTGGCGATTCGTACACAGTTACTTTCACAGTCACAAGTCCTGACGCCACGCTAAGCGAGGTCAGCTATTTGGTAGAGACAGATTCTTGGAATGAAGAGACAGAGTCAAACGAGAGCAACAACATAAAGGTTTCAGATCCAATCTCTATCATCAAACGCTACATTGATGCCGCCGACTACGAGGCTCTGAAAGTGCTTTATCAGGCAACCAACGGCGGCGCATGGACCAACAAGACATGGCGCATCGGCAGTAATGCCGTAACGTCTACCGGTTGGCCGGGCGTCACATTCGACGAAGAGGGTCACGTGCTGGCTATCGATCTTCAGAACAACAACCTCCGCGGCTCGCTGCCTACAGAGGGAATGGAGATGAAGAGTCTGCGCACGCTCAATCTGAGCGGAAACAGTCTGAGTGGCGATGTGGCTGCGTTCTGCAAACTCCTGCCTGCGCTTGAGACGCTCAATCTCGGCTACAATCTGTTTACAGAACTTAGCGGCGTTCTGCCTGCTCATATCACCTCGCTCAATCTGCAAAGCCAGCGCGAAGGCTACAGTCTCTCTACCTTCACGCTGCAGGAGTGGGCTATGGGCGACAAGCAGGCCGACATACAGCTCGGAACGCTCATCGCTTACGACCATAAGAACCAGAACTTCAAGGCTCACCCGACGCTCCGCATCTATACTACCGCCAACAACAGTTATGTAGGCGAGATGAGATACACAGACGGAGCCTACCGCTATTATCTCAGCGGTACGTACAACTATGCAAGTGGCACGGAGTTTTGCATCCGATCGTATGAAGGTGTGGCACAGAACAACCGCCTGCGTGCTAAGCTGACGTGGACAAAGGGCGACGTGAACGCCGACGCATCGGTAGACGTGCTCGACGCGCAGCAGACACTCAACTACATCATGGGCACGCAGAACGGCAACTTCAACTATCCGGCAGCCGACACTTATGAGGGCGGCGGCATCAATGTGCAGGACGTTGTGGCAACCATAAACATCTTCATCGGCAGCAACGACAACGCCGACCTGAAGAGTCTTATGTCTGCGCAAAGACGCTGGACGGAGAGCATGGGTGAAGAAGCCTCTACAGCTAACGTGCTCAGCGTGGAAGACGGCGCATTGTGGATAGACGCTTCCGACCAGGTGGCTGCGCTCGACATCACACTCGCTGGCGTTAAGGCGAACGACGTGAAGCTCGCTATGAGCAAGCAGCGCTATCAGCTCGTGACACACAACACCGCAAACGGCGTCCGCATAGTGATAATAAGCACTACGGGCGACATCATCAGCGGACGCACCAAGCTGTTGCGACTCGCCAAGCCGGCAAGAGTATACCAGGCGATGGCTGCAGACATAGACGCACAGCCGGTAGGCGTGGCGTTTGAGGGTCAGACCACAGACATCGACACCGTAACCACAGACGTCGACAGTCGCGGAGCTGTATACAGCCTCGACGGACGCAAACTGAACGGCGTTGCACGCGAAGGCGTCTATATTGTGAACGGAAAGAAAAAGGCTATTAACAGACATCAATAGACATGAAGATCAGAAGATACATAACCATGATGCTGTTCTTGCTGATGTACATCACGGCAACGGCTCAGAACAACCTGTCGGTAGGAAAGCTGACAGGCGGTCAGGGCAAGGACGTGCTGATACCTATCAGCCTTGAGAACACAGACGAGGTGGTGGCGCTGCAGTTCGACCTGCAGCTGCCATTCGACCGCTCGTCAAGAACAGCGCCGACGCTGAGCCAATCGCGTATAAACGAACACACGGTGTCGGTAAGAAATCTCGGCAACCATAAATATAGAGTGGTTGTCGTGAATATGAGCAATCGTCCTCTGTCGGGCAACGCCGGCACAATCATCAACTTCCCGATGGCTGTGCCTACAGGTTTGGACCCCGGCACGGAGTACGCCGTAAGCTTGTCGGATGTTATCATCACCAACCGCAAAGGCGACAACATCCAGGGCGATTCTAACGTGAACGGCAGCTACACGGTGCAGCGAGAAAACGCTCCCGACCTTGCTACTACCGATGTTAACATCACCGAGAGTACGCTTGTGCCGGGCAACTATGTCACTGTAACTTGGAAAGTGAGCAACATCGGCAACGCCGATACGCGCAGCGGTTGGACCGAACGCGTATATCTCGTGAGCAAAGAGACCGAAGAAGCGGTGCACATAGGCAATACCTACTTCAGTAATACGCTACTCAAGGGCGGCTACATCGCACGCAGCGCTATCTTCAACCTCTCGCAGACCGTCGGTCTCGAAGGCGAAGTGACGGCGAAAGTGGTGGTTGAGCCCAACAGCGGTTGCGGCGAGTACAACGCAGACCGAGCTAACAACACCGCAAACGGCGGAACCGCTCAGCTTGAGAAGCACTTGTTCCTTACCGTTCCCGACAACAGCGTGAAGGAAGGCGAGTCGATGCGCCTCACATTGAAGCGCAGCGGCGACCGTAGTATGGACGAGACATTCAGCATAGCTTCGTCTTTGCCCGAACACGCTAAGGTTCCGGCTACTGTTACCATCAGCAAAGGCCAGTCGGCAGCGTCGTTCGACGTGGTTTGTCCGAACAACAACGTGGTGAACACTTACTCTAAGGTCACCATAACCGTGAACAAAGCCAACGGATACCCGCAGGATGTAGCTACATCCTTTAATATAAAGGACGACGAACTGCTGCCTCTCACCGTAAAACTCGACAAGACCGAGTATAACGAGGGCGAAACGATGAAAGCAACCGTCAGCGTGCCTTACCGTATCGGCAACGATACGCTCACGGTCTATTTCAGTGTGGAGAAGCCGAAGCGTTTCCGCCTCCCGAAGAGCTACACCTTCGAGCCGGGAGCGAAAGAAGCTGTGATTGATATTCCTATTATTGACGATAACATCGCAGCCAACGACGAGACATTGCAGCTCAGCGTGTCTGCAGACCATCATCTGACGGGCACAGCGCTGTTTGTGCTGAAGGACAACGACGTGCCGGCGATAAGCATGACTCTGCTGCCCACAACCGTGAGCGAGGCGGCAGGCTACAACGCCATTCACGCCACCATCAAGCGCACCGAGGCAAAGAACAGCAAGATTACGCTGAAGCTGAGCGACGACAGCAACGGCGAACTCTACTACACAACGCCGATAACCATGCCCGAAGGCACAGAGGAAGTGACGTTCCCCATCGGCGTGAAGGACAACCAGAAGGTTGACGGCACACGCAAGGTGAAGTTCAGCGCAGCTATATACATCACCGATTGCGGCTGCTCTGCGATAGGCGACAAGCAGACCGTTGTGAGCGACACCATAACCGTCCTCGACAACGACGGACCGACGCTCAGCGTCACTTCGAACAAGACAACTATCCTCGAAGGCGACGCGACAGGCGCTACGCTCACCATCAGTCGCAACGACGCAACGACCAGTCCGCTCACGGTTACGCTGAGCGCGAAGGGCGACGACCTGCAGTTTGCAAAGACCGTGACTATCCCTGCCGGAAAGGAGAGCGTTACAACCCCGTTCGTGGCGTTGAGTAACGAGGCCAGCGAGGGCAACCGCACCATTTCTGTCATCGCAAGCAGCGACGGCTACAGTCCAGGTACGGTGTGGATGCTCATCTCCGACCAGACTCTGCCCGACGCAGAGATGCAGACTCCTGCATGCGACGCAGAGATTGAGGCTGGAAGCAAGGCGAAAGTGACGATAAAGGTGAAGAACATCGGTGCCATCAAGATGCCGAAGGGCACACAGATACGCACAAGTATCGGCCCAAGCTCTACGATGACGCAGACAGATGCCGACATTGCGGTGGGCGCTACCTACACATCTGTTGTGGAGCTGGACGCACCGAGTGTGCCCGGAAACTACAGAGTGACGGCAGAAATCAACCCGAACGGCACCGTAACCGAGTTGCAGACCATCAACAACAGCGCCTATACCGAGACAACCGTAACGACAGCCTACACTTACGACGTCAAAGCCGACAAGAACACATATAACATTGGCGACAAGGTAGTGTTGGGCGGCATGGTGAAAACACGCAGCGGCGCTGCGGCAGCCAACGTTGGGGTAGAACCATATATCATCTATGCCGGTTCGCGTATAGCGCTGAAAGCCACCACCGACGCCGAGGGCAAATACTCTGCAGAGTACACCATCCAGGCTGGTATGGGCGGCGAGTATGGCTACGGTGTCTGCACACCTGGCGAGAACATCAGCGCTCAGCAGGGCACTTTCGCCGTGTACGGCATCTCACGCACCACAACCGAGTACATCAAGCACGAGATGTACGAAGGTGATGTGGTTAGCGGCACTATCAAGGTGAAGAACATGAGCAGTCTGCCGCAGACAAAATTGACAGCAACCTGCGAACCGAACGACCAGTATGTGGTTACGTTCGGCGGCGACACAGAACTTGTGGGCGGCGGAACAGCCGAGATAAGCTACACCATCAAGCCGCTTTCGCTCTCTAAAACTAAGGAGTGGGACCGTCTCACGTTCAACATTACAACAGCCGAGGGCGCATCGCTCAGCGTAGTGACCTACAACTACACACGCAAGCATACGCCGAATCTCGTGGTGTCTACCAACAGCATCAACACCACCGTGACCAAGGGTAAGGTGCGCACATATCCTATTGTGCTCACCAATACCGGCATCGCAGAGACAGGCAAGATAACCGTATCGCTGCCTGCCGCGCTTTCCGACTTCATCAGTCTGGCTACGCCTGCCACAATGCCGTCGCTGGCAACGGGCGACAGTGCTACGGTGATGCTTAAGTTCAACGCTGCCAACTACGACGTGAATGTCTACCAGAAAGGTAGCATCGCCATCAACTGCAGCGAGGGCAACGGCAAGCAGATTGGCTTCAACGTGAAGGTGGTGAGCGAGGAGAAGGGCAACCTTCGCATCCGCGTTCGCGACGAGAACACCATATACGGCAACAAGGACGGCGAGCATCCGTACGTGAGCAACGCCAGCGTGCGACTCACCGACTACAACACCGGCGCACTCGTGATGCAGGATGTGACGGGCGCGGACGGCAGCATTACGTTCAATGATCTGAACGAAGGCTATTACCATCTGCACGTTACGGCAGACCGCCACGACACTTACGACCAGAACGTGCTGGTGAGTCCGGGCGAAACAACCGAGCATCTTGCCACAATCAGCTACCAGGCAATCAGAGTAGACTGGACTGTGGAGGAGACGGAGATAGAAGACGAGTACGACATCACCACCAAGCTGACATACGAGACGCAGGTGCCTGTGCCGGTAGTGGAGATGAATGCTCCCGACGCAATCATTCTTGCAGACATCAACCGCGGCAAGAGCGCACTCTTCAACGTAGTGCTGCGCAACCGCGGACTCATTGCCGCACAGAACGTGCAGTACACACCGCCAACGGCAGACGGTTTCGTGTTCATGCCGATGGTCGAATACACGGGCTTCACGCTCGCTCCAGAGCAGAGCTACGTCATACCGGTGCTCGTGATGCACGAGGAGGACTTCAACAGCGACGACTTCGCACGCAACGTGAAGCGCAAGGTGATGCAGCGCGCTGAGGGCAGAGCAAAGAAGTGCTTCGGCGATATGGGCACCAAGTTTGAGTGGCCCTGCGGCGATAACGCAAAGTATGCTTGGATAGGTTCTATCATCAGATTCGTGCAGGACAACGCCGAATGTTCTGACCCACCACCAGCAGGTGGCGGACACGCTGTAATCTATCCTCAGACACAACCCGGACTGGGCGGTGGACCTTATGGCGATTTCGGCGACTATGCAACGGCGAGCGGCGGCAGAACAGACGCCAAGGCTCTGCTTAAGCTGTTCTGTACAGCAATAGAGTGTGTGCCGCTTCCCGACCTGCCAACTTGCGTGGCGCCAGCCATAACCAACGCATTGGAAGGATCGGCACTGCAATTTGCAGGCGACTGCGCTATGGACTATCTCAGCGGAAAGGTAGCCGACAAGATTCCGTTGTTCAGCTGCCTGAAGGGTATAGCTTCCAACTACGGACCCGACATGGTAGATTGTCTCGGAAAATGGGGTAAGGAGATGACCGATAAGTTCAGCAAGGCGCCGCTGCGCAAGGCAGCTGCTGCCGAAGACAAGCCGATACCGGCACTGATGGAGTCGTCGGGCTATAAGCAGTTCTTGTTCTACAGCTACTTCGACACATACATGGAGTACAACCGACAGCTCACCAAGGCGCCTGAGGCGCTCGGCATGAAGGACTTCGGCGTAGAGCTGATGTCGGCAATACACAAAGCCGACCTCGAGCTGCAGAAGATGCGCGTGGACGGCACGCTCTGGACGTTCGACCTGAACACCATTCCAGACAACACCACGGTGGACGACAAGAGCCAGGGTATGGGCGCATACCTCACATCGCTCATGCCTAACAAGAGCGCCAACATAGCCGACTTCTCGCTGCGCAACTATGTAGAGCGTCTGCGCAACACATGGAGCAAGGAGGACGGACGCGGCTATATCAGTACTAACCACATGGATGAGGCTGTTGTAGCAGACATTCTGCAGACACGCCAGAACTGTGTGACGAAGCTCGTCAACCTGGGCATACCTACATGGGTAGACCTCATGGGCAGCGCACGCAAGGACATGCTGCAGTATATGGAGACGCAGTCGGAGAACACCTGCGCACAAGTGAAGCTCGAGATAAAGCAGAAGCTGGTGCTCACGCGTCAGGCGTTCCGCGGCACGCTCACTATTGAGAACGGATCGAGCAACGCCATCGACGACATCCTCGTCGACGTGAACGCTACGAACATGGAGACCGGCTTCATGGCTACATCGCGCGAGATGCAGATAGCTATCGAGAAGATAGAAGGCTTCGAGGGCGAGAAGGACGGCGCATGGCGACTGGGCGCAGGCAAGAAGGGCGTGGCTACCATACTCTTCATTCCTACCAAGTATGCAGCGCCCGAGAACCTCACCACCTATAGCTTCGGCGGAACGCTGAGCTTCAAGGACGGTAGCACGACGCAGAACCGCTCGCTCTTCCCCGTGAGCCTGCAGGTGAAGCCGTCGCCAGAGCTCGACCTCACTTACTTCATGCAGCGCGACGTATACGGCGACAACCCGCTCACGCCCGACGTCGTTGAGCCGGTGATACCTGCCGAGTTCTCGGTGCTCATACACAACAAGGGCAAGGGCGACGCCAACAACGTGCGCATGATTACGAAGAAGCCCGAGATTGTGGAGAACGAGAAGGGACTGCTCATCGACTTCGACATCATCAGTTCGAGCCTTAACGGAGGCGAGAAGACGATGGCGCTCGACGACGACATCGCTACGCAGTTTGGCACTATAGCCGCTGGCACTGCCTCGTACGCTACATGGGACCTCACAGCGTCGCTCATGGGGCACTTCACGGAGTATGACGTGAACGTTACACACGTGACCGACTACGGCAACCCCGACCTCTCGCTGCTCGACCGCGTCACCATACACGAACTGATACACAGCATGAACGCCACAATAGGCGACAAGGTGTACCGCGCATGGATCACTAACGACGAGCCCGACGCGGAGGATGCGCCCGACCATATCTACTTCGCCAACGGCACCGACGAGGAGCTCGTGACGCTGAGCGGGGAGACAAGGATGGAGCGCATCGACGCTACGCACTACCGCGTGACGGTGCCTACGAACGTGCCGCGCAACTGGTTCTACACGGCTGTGGCTAACCCGGCGGGCAAGTACGCGAAGATACTCAGCATAACCGACGAGACGAACAACCGAAAGCTCGACGCTGCCAACTTCTGGACAACCGACTACACGATGAAGGACGGCATCGACCCGCAGCTCGACTATCGTCTGCATATTGCCGACATCGTTTCGGGCAAGGGCACGAACAAGTACATCGTGGAGTTTGAACCGATACCTGAGCTGCGACTCGACGTGAAGAGCATCACGACGGTGCCTGCCGACGACCAGATTGCGGAGAAGCCGATAGAGGATCTTACCGTGGAGTTCAACAAGGACATCAAGCCCGAGACCTTCACACGCGAGGACATCGTGGTGCGCCACGAGGGCAAGCTCTACAGCGGCGACATCGCCATCGCGCCGAAGGACGAAGCCTCGAAGCGCGTGTTCAAGCTCAACACAAGCGGTCTGAACGAGAACGGCTACTACGTGCTGCAGGTGAAGACCGACAACATCACCGACGCCGAGAACTATCTGGGCGCTGAGGGCAAGATGGTGAGATGGATGCTCTTCAAGGACGGACTGGTTCACTACAACGTGCATGTTCTGCCGCTTGCCGACTGGGGAAGTGTGGAGTGTGTGAAGGACGCTCCTACAGAAACGCCTGCCGCAGCTGCAAAGCGCGGCATGAAGAAGGCAGAAGCCAACAGCGGACAACTAGCTTACGGCGGCGGAATGACCTTCAAGGCTACGCCGAGCATGGGCTACAAGTTCGTTTGCTGGAAGGACAACGCCACCGACGAGGTGCTCTCAAACAACGCCGAATTCCACGTGGAGGCACGCAACACGCTCGACATATCGGCTGTGTTTGAGGCTGAGACGTATAAGGTGACGGTGAAGTGCGACGCCGACGGCGGAACGATGGACGTGGCATCCGGACTCTACGAGTACGGCACGAAGCTCACACTCGACGCCAAGCCCAACGAGGGCTACCGTCTGGACGGCTACAAGCTCAACGGCGTGCAGACCGAGACGGCCGCTCCGTATGAACTGACAGTTGAAGGACCGATAGAGGTGGAGGTGCTCTTCCACGACCTCTCGCCCGTAGATGTGATTCTCGACGAGCGCAAGGACTATCAGCGCCCCATTGAATACGTGAGCGCAGCGAGTCTGCAGAACGGCACGAACGTGAAGCTCTACCGCTCGTTCCTCAAGGAAGCATGGAACACTATCTGTCTGCCGTGCGCCGTGGAGAACCCCGAAGAGGTGTTCGGTGCAGGCACGCAGGTGGCAAAGCTCGCAGGCATGACGCCGACGTCGCTCACCTTCGAGTATGTAGAGAAGATGGAGGCTAACACGCCGTACATCATCAAGCCTACAGCCGTGAACAACGCTGCCTACGCTAACGTGGCTTCGCCAACGGTGCTCTACGACCTCGGAATGCGCACGCTCGAAGACCTGCCGGAGGGCAAGGACCGACCGACGTACGAAACCGAGAGCGGAGTGTCGTTCATCGGAGCGTACCGTGTGGAGAACCTGCCGGCTAACGAGGGCTACTACTACATCAGCGGCAACAAGTTCTACTACATCGACGTGCCCGTGCCCACAACACGCTACCGCGGATTCTTCCATTCCGACGTACACAACGGCGCGATGCTCAGTCTGGCTTTCGGCGGCGGAACGACAACCATAGAGGATGTCTACTTCCTGCCTGCCGGTGCCGGCGACATCTACGACCTCACCGGCAAGAAGGTGCGCTCGAGTGGCGAGTCGCTCGACGGACTGAAGCCCGGCGTGTACATCACGAAGAACAAGAAGTTCGTGGTGAAGTGATGAGATGTTGATGTGGTGAGATGTTGAGATGTTGACATTTGATGTTTTTCGATGTTGAAAATGTTGACATTTGATATTTTTCGATGTTGAAAATGTTGACATTTGATATTTTTCGATGTTGGGATGTTGACATCTCCCACTACTTTCAATGAAAAATCCCTCTAAGAGGGACAAATCTGCTGAATATTTCCCTCAATGAGGGACGTTTTAAGCCCAAAACGTCCCTCATTGAGGGATTTTTCGTATCTTTTTATTCACGAATAGGCATCTTTTTATTCACGAATAGGCATCGTGTAGCGTTCGCTGCCCGATCAGATTGCGTCCGCCGTCCGATCGGATTCCGTCCGCCATCCGATCAGATTGCGTCCGCCGTCCGATCAGATTCCGTCCGCCGTCCGATTGGATTCCGTTCGGGTGAAGATGCAAATAGCAGGAAGAGGAAGTCAAAAACTTGGTAGCAGTTGATTATCCGTAGCGGAGGTCTCCGGCCTCCGCCACAATCAATAAAACTAATTATATTTTATAAATAAGATAACTATATACCTTTCTGGAGCTAAAGGTATATAGTTGCCTATAATAAAGCCTGTTTTGTGTTCTATAACATTTTGGGGAAGAAATCGTTATAGAACATTTCTTCTTTATTAACTTTATGTTTTGCCGGAATTTGTTTATATTTGCAGAAAAAGTTCAAAAAACTATTACCCAAGATGTTGTTATCTGATAAATTGAAAGAACTTCGTAATCAAATGAAACAACCACAACGGAAAAATGTAGAAGGATTTATGTTGAGTGAAAGTCAGAACATAGAATACAAAGAGTCATGGCGAGACGAGTATCTGAAATGGATATGTGGCTTCGCCAATGCGCATGGCGGTCGCATATACATCGGAGTGAACGACAACAAAGAGGTTATAGGCTTGCCAGATGCCAAGAAACTGATGGAGGACATCCCCAACAAGATTGTCAACTTTCTGGGTATCGTGGAGGATGTCAATCTGCTTACTGAAGGCGAGAAAGAATATATCGAGATAGTTGTTGCTCCAAGCAATATGCCAATTGCTTATAAGGGAACGTATCATTACCGCAGCGGCTCAACCAAACAGGAACTGAAGGGAGTAGCCTTGCAGCAGTTCATCATGAAGAAGATGGGACAGTCATGGGATGACATACCTGTCTTCGGGGCAACCATTGATGACATCGACCGTAACGCTGTTGATTATTTCCTGCAATGCAGTATTAAGGCAGGACGTATGGATGAGGAAGAAGCCAACGCCTCTACAGGGAATGTGTTGCGTAATCTTGGACTGCTTACCACTAATGGCGAGGTGAAAAATGCCGCCATCCTGCTCTTCGGAAAGCATGTGGGGCAGTTCTTTCCATCCGCCATATTCAAAATAGGACGTTTCCATACAGATGAGAGTGACTTGATAGTACAGGATGTGATAGAGGGCAACATCATTCAGATGGCAAGTCGTGTGGTTGATACCCTCCGCACAAAGTATCTGCTTTCGCCGATCCATTATGAAGGACTGCAACGAGTGGAACAATTGGAAGTACCGGAAAAGGCGTTACGAGAGCTGGTATATAACGCCATCGCTCATAAGGACTATGCTGGTCCTGCTATCCAAATGCGTATCTATGACCGCAGCATTGAACTTTGGAATTACGGCTTACTGCCTGAAGAATTGACTCCTGCCGATCTCTTGAAGAAACACTCGTCCTATCCTCGCAACCACAACATAGCCAACGTGTTCTACAAGGCAGGCTTTGTTGAGTCGTGGGGACGTGGGTATAAAAAGATTGCCGAAGAGTTTGATCGTGCAAAGATGCCACTACCCATCATAGAGGAAACAGGCGGTGGCGTGATGGCTATCATTCAGCGCAAAACGATGGATGAAGTTATAGCAGAACGTGGCAGTAATGTCGGAGACATGTCGGAGACCAATGTCGGAGACCAGTCTGAGACCAAACTTACTGCTCGCCAACGTGTTATCATTTCTATAATCCAGTCAAACCCTGCCGTTTCTGCCAAACAAATGTCGGTGACTTTGTCGGTGACTTCAAGAACGATAGAAAGGGATTTGTCGGTAATGCAAAAAGCTGGTATCATAAGGCATGAAGGCAAGGATAATGCAGGTGTGTGGGTGGTGTTAGAAAAATAACCATGCCATATGCTAGTTTCAAACAAGTGTTTCTGCTGTTACAGCAAAGTATTGTTTAACCGAACTTACACTAACGTTTAACCGAATTTACACTAACCCGTATATGACTGGAAAAGACTTAGCTTGCTCTCTGGCAACGTGCATTGTGTCGCTGACCGCAAGCGCTTATGAAAAACCGCAGGTTTGCACGCTACATACCAACTGGACCTTCTGTCAGGTGGGCGACACGCTTTGGAGCGACGCCAAGGTGCCCGGAACCGTGCATCAGGACCTGCTAAACCATAACCGAATACCGAATCCGTTCTACGGCATGAACGAGCAAGCCGTGCAATGGGTGGAGAACGAGGACTGGATGTATCGCACATCGTTCGTGGTGGACGAACATCAGCTTGGCCGCGACGCCGCCGTTCTGGAGATGGACGGACTCGACACGTATGCCGACGTGTTTCTGAACGGAGCCTTGATATTGCGGTCGGACAATATGTTCGTAGGACACAAAATAGAGGTGAAGCCGGTGCTTCGCAAGGGAGTGAACCGGCTGCTCGTGCGCTTCCGTTCGCCAGTGAAGGAGGTGCTGCCGCAGTTGCAGACCAACGGCTTCGACTATCCTGCAAGCAACGACCATTCGCCTTGGCGCACGAGTGTCTACACGCGCAAGGCGCCTTACTCATACGGATGGGACTGGGGCATACGCCTGGCTACGTGTGGAATATGGCGCCCCGTGCGTCTGGTGTTTTCCGACGTGGCAAGGATTGAGGACTATTATGTCTGTCAGGAAGCCGTGACGCAGGCTAAGGCGGATGTAGACAATCGGCTGGAGATAAACAATGTAACCTCCAGCACCGTCTCGGCTTTGCTGAAGGTGGATTATCACTACTCTGACAGCGACACGAAAGAAATAAAGAAACAGATAGAACTGCGCCCGGGAGCCAATACGGTGAGTCTGCCCGTGAGCATCAAGAACCCGCATCTGTGGATGCCCAACGGTTGGGGCGAGCCGTCGCTGTATAAGTTTACGGCATCGCTGTCGGTAGACGGCGTGGAGATAGCGAAGCAAGAGCGGAATGTAGGTCTGCGCACGGTGAGAGTGGTGATGGACGACGACGAGCACGGCAAGTCGTTCTACCTCGTGGTGAACGGCAAGCCGATGTTCGCAAAGGGTGCCAACTTCATTCCAGACGACGCACTGCTGCCCAACGTAACGCCCGAGCGATACAAACGCATATTTGAGGACGTGAAGGCTGCCAACATGAATATGCTGCGTGTGTGGGGTGGAGGCATCTACGAGGACGACGAGTTCTACGACGAGGCAGACCGCAACGGCATACTGATATGGCAGGACTTCATGTTCGCCTGCAGTTCGTATCCTCACGACCCGCTGTTCGTCGGACGGGTGGAGAGCGAGGCTGAATACAACATAAAGCGTCTGCGCGGACATGCGTCGCTTGCCATGTGGTGCGGCAACAACGAGATATATGAGGCTATGCGCTACTGGGGATGGCAGAGAAAATACTCTGCCGAGGCTTTTGCCGAGATGGAGCGTGGATACAACGTGCTGTTCCGTGAGCTGCTGCCGCAGATGGTGGAGAGGCTCGACAACGGCAGATTCTATATGCACAGCTCGCCGTACGAAGCCAACTGGGGACGCCCCGACAGCTGGAAGACCGGCGACAGCCACAACTGGGGCACATGGCACGGACGCAAGCCGTTCGAGAGTTTCGATACGGACGTGCCGCGCTTCATGAGCGAATACGGTTTCCAGGCGTTCCCCGAGATGAAGACGATACGCACGTTCGCCGAAGAGAAGGACTTCGAGCTGGAGTCGCCCATAATGAATGCGCATCAGAAAGCCGACATAGGCAATGCGCTTATCAAGCAGACGATGGGACTGTACTATAAGGTGCCTGAGCAGTTTGAAGACCTGGTATACGTGGGGCTGGTGCTGCAGGGGCAGGGCATGCGCCACGGCATCGAGGCTCACCGCCGTTACCGACCGTACTGCATGGGTAGCCTCTTCTGGCAGCTGAACGACAGTTGGCCCGTGGTGTCGTGGTCGGGCATCGACTACTACGGCAACTGGAAGGCGTTGATGTATCAGTCGAAGCGGGCGTTTGCTCCTATCCTGATTAATGCCATTAAGGAGGGCGACGACCTCTGTGTATATCTTGTTTCGGACGAACTGCAAGACCATGACGGCGTAAGGCTGGACGTAGAGCTGATGGATTTCGACGGCAAGGTGCATGGCAAATGGACGCAGAACGGCAGACTCGCTGCCAACTCCTCGGTACTCTTCATGAAGAAGTCTGCAGATGAGTTGCAGGGCAAGCTAAGCGCCGCTAACTCATTGCTGCACTTCACGCTGAAGGATAAGAACGGAGCTACGCTCGCCGATGACGTCTTTTACTTCGCTTATCCGAAAGACCAGAAGTTGCCCGAGGCTAATATAGAGACAAGCGTGAGACGGCGAGGCGATGCGATAGAGATGACGCTGAAGACTGACAAGCTGGCTCGCGACATTTTCGTAGAAGTGCCTGTGCAAGGCGTTCGCTTCACCGACAACTTCTTCGACCTGCTGCCCGGACAGCGTAAGAAGATAACAATAACATCGCCAGAAGAACATTCGCTGAACGACTTCACGTTCAGACTGCATCAGTTGGGCGGCGTGAGATAAATTGTTGCTGGTTTATCCGTAATGTGAAGTGATTCAACAGTGAACCTAAAAGTAGCGGAGGTCTCCGGCCTCCGCAGCACCAAGTCGAATACAAATCATCTTTAATAATAATAGATGTTGTGCATCATTGGTTGCTGCGGAGGCCGGAGACCTCCGCTACTATATTGTATTGATATGGATTAGAGGTCGTCGAAGTTGACGGCTTCCTCCTTGGGGCGCTTGTGTGTGCTGGGCTGTTCTGACGAACCTTCCTTTGCAGGCTCGGTAGCTTTGTGGTGTTCTATTGGTGCGCCATTCTCGTCGAGCACTATCTCCTCCTCAACATGTATGCTGTCGGAGCGTGAAGAGTCAGCCTTCTCGCGAGTGTAGTAGCTCTGGCAGTTGTACATCGACGAGGTGATGTCGGCATCCTTCGGCTTGCCGAACTTCACGCGATACTTGGCGAACGCAGGGTCGTTGAGCACAGACTGCAGGAAGAGTCCGCAGATAGGCAGAGCGGTGCGCGAGCCCTGTCCGAGAGCGCCGGTGCGGAAGTGGATGCAGCGGTATTCGCCGCCTACCCATGCGCCTACGACGAGCTTCGGGCTGACGCCCATGAACCATGCGTCGGAGTGGTTGTTGGATGTACCGGTCTTGCCGCCCCAGTCGGTGTCGCGGAATTTGCCCACGTATCCGTTGAGGCTCATCGAAGTGCCGCCCGGTTCGCTTGTGCCGCCCATGAGGAGCTGCTGCATGAGGAACGCACTCTTATAAGGTATCACCTGCTCCTCGTTCGTCGGCGCACGGTATACCTCCTTGCCGTTGCGGTCGACGATGCGCGTAACGAGAACGCGCTTCACGTACTTGCCGTCGTTGGCTACGGTGCTATAGGCGTTGGCAAGCTCGAGCAGGTTGATGTCGCTCGAACCGAGGGCGAGCGCCGGAGTCTCGTCGAGCGGACTCTCGATGCCCATCTTATGCGCCGTCTCAGCGATGCGCGTGATGCCCATCTCCTGTCCGAGGCGCACGGCGATAGAGTTGATGCTTCGTGCGAAGGCAGCCTTCAGCGGTATAGAGTCGCCGGTGAAGTAGCCGTTGGCATTGGTAGGCGCCCAGGTCACCTCCTCGTTATGCTTCTTGTCGAACACCTGCATAGAGAAGTATTCGTCGCGACGCTTGTCGCACGGCGTGAGTCCCTGGTTCATAGCCTCGGTGTAGACGAAGAGCTTGAACGTAGAGCCCGGCTGGCGCATTGCAGTCACCTTGTCGTACTTCCACGACTTGAAGTCGATGTCGCCCACCCATGCCTTCACGGCGCCGGTCTGCGGCTCCATAGCCACGAACGAGCAGTGCATGAAGTGAACCATGTAGCGGATAGAGTCCATTGTAGACATCTCCTTCTCTATTGTGCCGTGCTCGTAGTCGAAGAGCTTCACCTTGTGCGGGCGGTTGAGGTAGTACTCGATGGAGTCGGGGTTGTTCGGGAAGCGTGTGAGCAGATACTTGTATACGGGCTGGCGCTTGGCTATGCCCTCGATGAAGCCCGGGATGACGTTGTGATTCTCGTCCTGCCACGGGTCTTGGTTGCCCCAGTGGTTGTTGAAGTTGCGCTGCACCTGCTTCATCTGCTTTATGGCTGCCTCCTCGGCGTATTTCTGCATACGCGAGTCGATGGTGGTGTATATCTTCAGACCGGAGGTGTAGAGATCGTAGTCGTTGTCGCGGCACCATGTGCGCAGCTCGTCGGCAACAGCCTCGCGGAAGTAGAGCGCCGTGCCGTCGTAGTTGCTCTCAACGCTGTAGTTGAGCTTGATGTCTATCTTGGAGATAGAGTCGTAGTCGGCGTGTGTCATGTCGCCGTGGCGTACCATGTTGCTGAGCACAACGTTGCGGCGGCGCAGCGAGTTCTCGGGGTTGGCGAGCGGGTTGTAGTAGGTAGTGGCCTTCAGCATGCCCACGAGCACAGCCGCCTGCTCGACGGTGAGATCCTTCGGCGAGCAGTTGAAGTAGGTCTTCGCTGCGGTCTTGATGCCGAAGGCGTTGCTACCGAAGTCGACCGTGTTGGCGTACATGGTGAGAATCTCGTTCTTGTTGTGCGTCATCTCGAGCTTGGTGGCTATGATCCACTCCTTCGACTTGACGATGAGCATGCGCACGCCTGGAATCATGCCGAGCAGACCGGTAGAGTAGTTGGTGCGCATGCGGAACATGTTCTTGGCAAGCTGCTGCGTGATGGTAGAGGCGCCGCGTGCGTCGTGATGCACCACAGCGTCCTTCACAGCGCTCACAAGACCTCTGTAGTCGATGCCGTGATGGCTGTAGAAACGCTCGTCCTCGGTAGCGATGAGAGCCTTCCAGAAGACGGGGTTCACGTCCTCGAACTTCACCGGTGTGCGGTTCTCGTTGAAGTATTTGCCGATGAGCACACCGTCGTCGCTGTATATCTCCGACGCCTCACTGGTTACGGCATCCTTGATGGCGATGAAGCCCGGCGACTTGCCGAAGAGCCACAGGAGGTTGATGTCGACAGCTCCGAGGTAGAGGAAGAAGGCAACGATGCACGAAGCTATGCCTATGAGTGTCTTGGCGTACCATTTGCGGCCTCGGTAGAGGTTGCGGTACCAATGGCAGAAAGTGCGCGCCTTCTGCAGACACCAGGTGAGAATCAGCTTTACTTTTTTCATCTTATTGTTATTTTTCAAGTTGCCGCATGCCGATGACATGCCGCCGGTTTATTAATTGATTTATAGTTATGAATATGCAAAAGTACATATTTTGCTTAACCTACGAGACTTGTATCAATGAAATTTATGATTTCTTTAATGTTATCGGGGCAGAACCAGTGGATAGAAGCGTCGCGCTTGAACCATGTCTGCTGCTTGCGGCAGTAGCGGCGACTGTTGCTCTGTATCTTGAAGATGCACTCGTCGAGGGTGGTGAGTCCGTCGAGATACTCGAACATCTCCTTGTAGCCCACGGTGTTCAGGGCGTTCTCCGAGCGTTGTGGGTAGACGGCAAGTGCCTCCTGCTCGAGTCCGGCGTCAATCATGTCGAGAACGCGCGCGTTGATGCGGTCGTAGAGCACGTCGCGCGGGCGGGTCAAGCCAATCTTTATGATGTTGAACGGGCGTTCCTTGCGCTCGCTCTTGCGAAACGAGGTGTAGGTCTGGCCCGTGCAGTGGCATATCTCGAGTGCATGCACGACACGGCGCGGGTTGTTGCGGTCGACAATCGCCCAGTGCTCGGGGTCGAGCTCCTTCAGTTCGGCAACGAGTCGCTCAAGTCCCTCGTCGGCAAGTCGCTGCTTCATCCATTCGCGCGTCTCGTCGTCGACAGTGGGTATGTCGTCGATGCCGTTGCACACGGCGTCGATGTACATCATCGAGCCACCCGTGAGCAGCGCCGTGTCGTAGCGCTCGAAGAGGTCGGCGGTGAGCAGCAGCATCACATCGCTCTCGTACATCGACGCACTATAGTAGTCGCCGATGTGGTGGGTGCCAACGAAGTAGTGAGGCACTCGGGCGCGCTGTGCGGCGGTGGGTGCGGCGGTGCCTATGGGTATCTCCTCGAATATCTGTCGGGAGTCGGCGTTGATGATCGGTATATTGAGGTGCTCGGCCACTTGCAGGCACAGTTCTGTCTTGCCTACGCCCGTCGGACCGAGTATTACTATCAGTGTTTTTGCCATATAATATACGGAAACAAAAAAAGAGACAATAGCGGCAACGCAGTATCTCGAAAGCTGCATTGTCTCTATTGTCTCTATTATCTCTATTTCTTGAAAAAGTAGTGTTTTTTTGATGATGTCTATCGGATGATTCCGCGCTGTGAAGTCTCTACGAAGTTGAGGATGTATTCCACTTCCTTTGTCATAGGCAATGTCTTGCGTACCTCCTCGATGCCTTCCTTCAGTGTGCCTGTGTTGTAGAGCAGGCGGTAGGTGTTGTGGATGAGGTCGATCTGCTCCTTGCTGAATCCGCGGCGGCGCAGACCTACGATGTTCAGACCGCAATACTTCAGTGGGTCGCGACCGGCAATGATGTACGGCGGGATGTCCATCGGAGAGCGCGAACCGCCCTGCACCATTACGTAGCCGCCGATGTGGCAGAACTGGTGAACGAGGACGCAACCTGAAAGGATAGCGTTGTCGTCGATGACTACCTCGCCGGCAAGCTTTGTAGAGTTGCCGATAATCAGTCCGCTACCGAGCACGCAATCGTGTCCTACGTGCATGTTCTCCATCAGAAGGTTGTTGGAGCCGACAACGGTCTTGCCTTTCGACGCTGTGCCGCGCGAGATGGTTACGTTCTCGCGGATAGAGTTGTTGTCGCCGACAACGCAGGTCGTCTCCTCGCCACGGAACTTGAGGTCTTGTGGCTTTGTAGAGATGCTTGCGCCGGGGAAGAACTCGTTGTTGCTGCCGATGCGTGCACCTACATGGATGGTTACACTGTTCTGCATTACGTTGTTGTCGCCGATTTCTACATTACGGTCGATGTAGCAGAACGGGCCGATGATGTTGTTATCGCCAAGCTTTGCTTCGGGATGTACGTATGCTAAAGGACTGATTTGATTCATCTTGATTATATTTTATGGAGATGTGCCAAAATGAAGTTACACGTGGCAGACTCCCTTTTGACACATCTTCTTTACTGTTTACTTGTTCTTTACAATCTGTGCTGTGAATGTAGCCTCCGAAACGACGTGGTCGCCTACGAACACGTAGCCCTTCATTGACGAGATGCCATGGCGCAACGGCGCAAGCAGGTCGACCTTGAAGAGAAGTGTGTCGCCCGGAACAACCTTCTGGCGGAACTTCACGTCGTCTATCTTCATGAAGTAGGTAGACCAGCGCTCTGGCTCTTCGAGAGTGTTGAGCACCAGCAGACCGCCGCACTGAGCCATCGCCTCAATCTGAAGCACGCCCGGCATGACAGGCTCCTGCGGGAAGTGGCCTACGAAGAACGGCTCGTTGGCTGTGACGTTCTTCACGCCTACGATGCTTGTGGCGCCGAGGCTTATCACCTTGTCGACAAGCTGCATCGGATAGCGATGGGGGAGAAGCTCGCGGATGCGGATGTTGTCCATCAGCGGTGCTTCGTTCGGATCGTATATCGGTGCCTGAATCTCGTGCTTGCGAATCTCGCGGCGCATGAGGCGTGCAAACTTGTTGTTGATGGTGTGACCGGGGCGTGTGGCGATGATGCGACCCTTGATAGGCTTGCCGATGAGAGCCATGTCGCCGATTACGTCGAGCAACTTGTGGCGTGTGCACTCGTTGTCCCAAACAAGCGGCTTGTGCTGTATGTAGCCAAGCTCAGTAGCGTCGCGACGCTCTACGTGAATCATGTCTGCAAGCGAGTCGAGACGCTCCTGAGTGGTCTGCATCTCGTAGATGACGATGGCGTTGTCGAGGTCGCCGCCCTTGATGAGGTTGGCCTTCAACAGTGGCTCGATGTCGCGTACGAATACGAAGGTACGTGCCGGAGCAATATCGGTGCCGAACTTGTCGATGCGGTCGAGTGTGGCAAACTGTGAGCTGACGAACTTGGAGTTGAACGAGCACATTGCTGTGAGCGAGAACTCCTCGTCGGGGAGGATGGTGATGCAAGAACCGGTTTCCTCGTCCTTCACCTCAATCTTGTGGCGGATGATATACCAGTCCTTAGGAGCGTTCTGCTCCTCAATGCCCACCTCGTTGATCTTGTCAACGTACAGAGCCGCACTACCGTCGAGAATAGGGAACTCGGGGCCGTTCACCTGGATGAGACAGTTGTCGATGCCCATAGCGTAGAGGGCAGCCATACCGTGCTCAATGGTAGACACGCGCATATCGCCTTTACCCAAAACGGTGCCACGTTGTGTGTCAATTACGTTCTCAGCGATTGCCTGAATTGTAGGCATACCGTCGAGGTCGATGCGCTGTATTTTATAGCCAGTGTTCTCAGGGGCAGGGTTGAATGTCACGGTGAGACTCAAACCGGTGTGCAGGCCTTTGCCGCACAAAGAGAAACTGCCTTTAAGTGTCTTTTGTTTTGACATTATAATATTGTTTGTTGTTTATTTATCGTTGTTCTTGAACGACTCCATCTCTTTCTTCAGGTCGTTCAAGTCCTTGTACATATCAGGCAGACGACGGAAGATAGCCTGCGACTTGAAGTACTGGCGCAGTGGCATCGGCGGTGTGCCGATGAGTTCTTCGTTGCCTTTCAAGTTGCCCGGTACACCCGACTGTGCTCCGAGAAGGGTGCGGTCGCCGATTGTGATGTGGCCTGCCAAGCCTACCTGGCCGCCGAACATACACCATGAACCTACCTTTGTGCTGCCTGCAATGCCTACCTGAGCCGACATCACGGTGTTCTCGCCAATCTCCACGTTGTGGGCAACCTGCACGAGGTTGTCGAGCTTAACGCCCTTGCGGATGAAGGTAGAACCCATTGTCGAACGGTCTACACAGGTGTTAGCGCCGATCTCAACATTGTCCTCGATGGTCACGATGCCAATCTGCGGTATCTTGTCGTAGCCTTCTGCGTTAGGAGCAAAGCCGAATCCGTCAGAACCGATTACGCAGCCGGCGTGAAGAGTTACGTTGTTGCCGAGCTTACAGCCCTGATAGATGGTCGTGTTAGGGTAGATGAGGCAGTTGTCGCCCATCTTCACGTCGTCGCCGATTACGGCGTGAGGATAAATCTGGCAGTTGTCGCCTACAACGGCGTTGTCGCCGATGCATGCAAACGGACCCACATAGCAGTCCTTGCCGAGCTTTGCAGTCGGCGATACGTATGCCTGCGGAGCCACGCCAGTCTTCTTCGGCTTGCTTGCTTCATAGATTTGGAGCAGCTTGGCAATACACTCGTATGCGTTGTCAACACGTATGAGTGTGGCCTGAACGGGGTGCTCAAGCTCTACATCGTTGTTGACAATCACTACCGACGACTTTGTGTCGTAGATGTAGTGGGTGTATTTCGGGTTTGAAAGGAATGAGATGGCGCCTTCTACACCTTCTTCTATCTTTGCGAAGGTGTTGATTTTCGCATCTTTGTTGCCTTCTACGCGACCGCCAATCACGCTCGCTATCTGTTCTGCTGTAAATTCCATTTCTGTTTTTTCTATGTTATTCTTGCAAATATATAGATGATAGTTGTCTATAGATGTTGCAAATGTAAGAAAATTAATTTACATTATGCTTTTTAACAATACATATTTATCAATTTTGTCTGAAAATACGTCAGTTTTTACGAAAAAAGCCCGGTGTGAGGCTTTAAATGCCGTATTTTTTCAGCTCAGCGTCCATCTGCATCTGCAGTTCCTTTGCCTTCTCTGCAGCAACGGTTGCGAAGTCTTCGCCATTAGAAGCGTAGATGATTCCGCGAGAGCTGTTGACGAGAAGTCCGCAGTCGGCGTTCATGCCGTACTTGCATACTTCCTCAAGCGAACCGCCCTGAGCACCAACGCCAGGAACGAGCAGGAAGTGGTCGGGAACTATCTTGCGGATATCCTCGAACATGCGGCCCTGTGTAGCTCCGACAACGTACATCATGTTCTCCTTGTCGCCCCACTGCTGAGATGTGCGCAGCACTTTCTCGAACAGACGCTCACCGTTCTTGTCTTCTGTGAGCTGGAAGTCGTGGCTGCCCTTGTTGCTGGTGAGAGCGAGCAGGATAACCCACTTGTCCTTGTAGCCGAGGAACGGCGTGACGCTGTCTTCGCCCATGTACGGAGCTACGGTGAGCGAGTCTACGTCGTACTCGTCGAAGAATGTGCGAGCGTACATTGCGCTTGTGTTGCCGATGTCGCCGCGCTTTGCGTCAGCCACGATGAAGTGGTTGGGGTAGTTCTCCTTCAGATACTTGATTGTCTTCTCGAAAGAGATGAGACCCTTCACGCCGAATGCCTCGTAGAAAGCGAGGTTTGGCTTGTAAGAAACGCAGTAGGGGGCTGTTGCGTCGATGATTGCCTTGTTGAAGGCGAAGATTGGGTCTTCCTCGTTGAGGATATGCTGCGGCACCTTCTTCAAGTCGGTGTCAAGACCTACACAGAGGAACGAGCGCTTTGTCTTTATCTGGTTTACTAATTCTGATCTGTTCATAACGATTGGTTTTACAAATTGATTATACAATAAGTTTTATAAACTGATGCTAAAAAATAGATATAATTGCTTTTGGTTGCAACCGATTACAATTCGTTCTCCTTCATCTTCTCCGCATTCTCTGCTACGGTGAGTGCGTCGATCATCTGCTGGATGTTGCCGCCCATGAAGCCGGGGAGGTCGTATACGGTCATGCCGATGCGATGGTCGGTTACACGGCCCTGCGGGAAGTTGTATGTACGAATCTTTGCCGAGCGGTCGCCGGTAGAGACGAGAGTCTTGCGGCGGTTTGCGATGTCGTCGACATACTTCTGGTGTTCCTTATCATATATATATGTACGCAGACGTGCAAGAGCTCTTTCCTTGTTCTTAGGCTGGTCGCGGGTCTCGGTACACTCGATGAGGATTTCCTCAACCTCTCCGGTGTTCGGGTTCTTCCACATATAGCGGGCACGCACACCCGACTCCACCTTGTTCACGTTCTGTCCGCCAGCACCTGACGAACGGAATGTATCCCACTTGATTTCGCCCTCGTTGATATTAACCTCGAACGGGTCTGCCTCAGGAAGAACGGCTACGGTAGCAGCAGAAGTCTGCATGCGGCCGTTTGATTCGGTAACAGGCACACGCTGTACGCGGTGAACACCCGACTCATACTTCAATGTGCCGTATACGTTGTCGCCGCTTACTGCGAAGCAGATTTCCTTGAAGCCGCCGACAGCGCCTTCGCTCTCGCTTGTTACAGACACTGTCCAGCCTTTCGACTCGCAGTATTTCTTGTACATCATAAATATCTCGCCGGCAAAGAGACAAGCCTCGTCGCCACCAGTACCGGCGCGAATCTCCATCTGTACGTTCTTTGCGTCCTCGGGGTCCTTCGGCACAAGAGCAATCTTTATTTCTTCCTCAAGTTTTGGCTGGAGTTCTTCGTTTGCAGCGAGTTCCTCACGCGCCATCTCTTTCATCTCCGCATCCTGCTCGTTCATGATGATATCCTTTGCCTCAGCGATGCCGTTAAGACAATTGATATACTTCTGACGGAGCTTCATAATGTCTTCAAGATCCTTGTACTCCTTTGTCAGTTTCACGTAGCGCTGTTGGTCGGCGATTACAGAAGGGTCGGTGATGAGGGTTGATACTTCCTCATAGCGTGCCTCAAGTCCGTCGAGTTTTTCTAATATGTTATTGTTTTCTGCCATTTGTCAAATTTAATGTTGTTATGGTGTGGGGTGTGGGGTGGAATGTTGAGGTGGTGAGGTGTTGTTGTGTTGAGATATGTCAACATCTCAACACAACAACACCTCACCATCTTATTAATACTCGAACTCTCCGTATTCAGACTTGATGAGGAGTGAGCGTTTGCCCTCTTCGATGCGTCCTACGATCTGTGCGTCGATGTTGAAGCTCTTGCTGATAGCGATAACCTTCTCTGCAACCTCCGGACGTACGTAAATCTCCATGCGGTGACCCATGTTGAATACCTTGTACATCTCCTTCCAGTCGGTGTGGCTCTGCTCCTGAATGAGGCGGAACAACGGCGGAATTGGGAACATGTTATCCTTGATTACGCGGCAGTTCTCGCCAACGAAGTGCAGCACCTTTGTCTGTGCGCCGCCGGTGCAGTGAACCATACCGTGTATTTCTGGACGCAGCTCGTCGAGCAGGCGCTTGATAACCGGAGCGTATGTACGTGTCGGTGAGAGAACAAGCTGTCCGGCTGTTACAGGTGCGCCTTCCACCTTGTCGTCCAGACGGCAGCCACCGCTGTATACGAGTTCTTCAGGCACAGCGTGGTCGTAGCTTTCCGGATACTTCTCTGCGAGGTACTTTGAGAACACGTCGTGGCGTGCGCTGGTGAGTCCGTTAGAACCCATACCGCCGTTGTACTGCTTCTCGTATGTAGCCTGACCGAATGAAGCCAGACCCACGATAACGTCGCCCGGACGGATGTTAGCGTTGTCGATTACGTCGCTGCGCTTCATGCGGCAGGTAACTGTAGAGTCGACGATGATAGTGCGCACGAGGTCGCCAACGTCGGCTGTCTCACCGCCGGTAGCGTAAACGCCTACGCCCATCTTGCGCAGATCCTCGAGCAGTTCGTCTGTGCCGTTGATAACAGCCGAGATAACCTCGCCCGGGATAAGCATCTTGTTGCGTCCGATAGTGCTTGAAACGAGGATGTTATCAACGGCGCCCACGCAGAGCAGGTCGTCGGTGTTCATCACGATAGCGTCCTGAGCCACGCCTTTCCATACGCTGAGGTCGCCGGTTTCCTTCCAGTACATGTAGGCGAGCGACGACTTGGTGCCAGCACCGTCGGCGTGCATGATGTTGCAGTATTCGGGGTCGCCGCCGAGGATATCGGGGATTATTTTGCAGAAAGCCTGCGGATAGAGACCCTTGTCGATGTTCTTGATGGCGTTGTGTACGTCTTCTTTAGCTGCGCTTACGCCGCGCATCATGTATCTGTTAGATGTGTCCATATTATGAGTTTTTATTTTTGATTTCTGAGTTTTGAGTTGTTGTCTGCGGCAATATATAATATAATCAGATGGCAATATATAATATAATCCTGCGGCAATACAATATAATAAGGTAGGGTGTCTTTATTTGTCGCTGTGCCAGAAGTCCCAGCTTGCGAAAGCCTGCAACAGCAGCATCTCCAGTCCGTTCTTGGTGTTTGCGCCATAGCGTGCGCCCTTCTTCATGAACAGCGTCTCGTCCGGATTGTAGATGAGGTCGTAGAGTATGGTGTGGCAGTCCATTGCCTCGTACGGCAGGTCGGGGCAGGTGTCGGCTTTCGGGTACATGCCCAGCGGAGTGCAGTTGACGACGACGTTGTACTCTTTTATCAGTTCCGGCGTCACCTCCTGGTATGTTATGCATCCAGGCTTCTTCGTGCGGCTCACGAACAGCGTCTCGAGTCCGAGCGACTTGAGTCCGTAGTTGATGGCGAGCGATGCGCCACCTGTGCCGAGTATGAGCGCCTTCTTATGGCAAGGCTCGAGCATTGTCTCGATGCTTCGTGTGAAACCGATTACGTCACTGTTGAATCCCTTCAGTATCACGTTCTTGTTCTTGTGCGTCACGCGTATCACGTTGACAGCACCTATGGCGCGTGCTTCCGGACTAAGCTCGTCGAGGTAGGGTATCACCTGCTGCTTGTATGGTATAGTCACGTTGAGTCCGCGCAGCTCCGGGTTTGAAGCGAGTATCTCTTTCAAGTCCTCTATCTGCGGAATCTCATAGTTTATGTAGCGCGCTTTGATGCCTTCGTTTGCGAACTTCTCGTTGAAGTAGCTGATGGAGAAGGAATGTCCCAGTGGGAAACCGATTAAACCGTACTTGTCCATAGTGTGAATGTTGATGTTGAGATGTTGAGGTGTTGATGGGGTGATGGGTGATGGGGTGAGGTGTTGAGATATCTCTATTTTGTAGCGAGATACAGCGTGCAGATGCCGAGCGTCATTCGCTTGAATGTAGCTTCGGCGAAGCCCGCTGCCTTCAGTATCTCCACCATTCGTTCGCCTTGCGGGAATGCCTCGATAGTAGCCGTGAGGTACGAGTAAGCCACTCTGTCGCCCGAGATGAGACGTCCGTATAAGGGCAGCACCGTGTGCGAGTAGACCTTGAACAGTTGCTTCATCGGGAACATCACAGGCGATGTCAGTTCCACGATGCAGAGATGTCCGCCCGGTTTCAGCACGCGGCACATCTCGTGCAGTCCCTGGTCGAGGTTCTGGAAGTTGCGAATGCCGAACGCCGCAGTTACGGCGTCGAACGTGTTGTCTTCGAACGAGAGCGCCATGCAGTCTTCCTTGGCGAACGATATCACGCTGTCGAGCTTCAGCGCCTTCACCTTCTGTCTGCCCACATTCATCATTCCCTCGCTGATGTCGGTGCCGGTCACTTGCTTCGGCTGCAGCGTCTGTGCCGCCTGTATGGCGAAGTCGCCCGTGCCCGTAGCGATGTCGAGAATGCTTTGCGGCTTGTAAGGCTTCAGTCGGTTGAGAGCTCTCTTTCGCCACAGCTTGTCAATGTTCCACGACAGGCGGTGGTTGAGCTTGTCATACGAGTGTGCGATGTTGTCGAACATCTGTTCCACCTGCGCGCCCTTCTCCTCTTTGTCGTTGTAGGGCTTTATCTTTTCCTGTCTGTAAACCATTGTCTTTATTTGTTTTCTTTGTTCTTTCCGTGCCCCTATTAGGTGCGGTTTCTCATATATGTATATATAATAATGTAGGGTGTAGAATATCAGATGTCGCAGGAATTTGTTTCCCGACATCAGATATTCTGCACCCGTTATGCGTTGCTACTTGCGTGTAGCGAGGTAGTCAGCCACGTTCTTCTCGATGCGTGCTGCGATGTCGCCTTCTTCTACGTTCTTGTCGAACTTCTCGCCTGTGATATGCTCGTAGAGTTCGATGTAGCGCTCGCTCACGCTCTCTGCATATTCGTCGGTGATTTCGGGCATTGTCTGTCCTGGTTCGTTCATGAAGTTGTGTTCGATGAGCCACTGGCGTACGAACTCCTTAGAGAGCTGCTTCTGCGGCAGTCCCTTCTCAAACTTCTCCTCGTATCCGTCAGCGTAGAAGTAGCGTGACGAGTCTGGAGTGTGAATCTCGTCGATGAGATATACCTTGCCGTCGCGCTTGCCGAACTCGTACTTTGTGTCTACGAGGATCAAGCCGCGCTGAGCAGCCATCTCCTGGCCGCGCTGGAAGATGCGGCGTGTGTAGTCCTCCATCACAGCATAGTCCTCAGCACTTACGATGCCCTGAGCGATGATTTCCTCCTTAGAGATGTTGAGGTCGTGTCCCTCGTCTGCCTTAGTTGTCGGAGTGATGATAGGCTCCGGGAAACGCTGATTCTCCTTCATACCCTCCGGCAACTTCACGCCGCAGAGTTCGCGGCATCCGTCTTTGTATGCGCGCCATGCCGAGCCTGTAAGGATAGAGCGGATGATCATTTCAACGCGGAAACCCTCGCATTTCAAACCTACTGTTACCATCGGGTCTGGTGTGGCGAGCTTCCAGTTGGGGCAGATGTCTGTAGTGGCATCAAGGAACTTGGCTGCAATCTGGTTCAGAACCTGTCCTTTGAACGGAATACCCTTCGGTAGGATAACGTCAAACGCAGAGATTCTGTCTGTTGCTACCATTACAATCACGTCGTCGTTGATGTCATACACGTCGCGAACTTTTCCGTGATACACGTTTTTCTGACCTTCGAAATGAAAATCGGTCTTTGTAAGTGCTTTCATAACTGTTTTTTAATTTTGAGTTTTTTCGTGAGCGTCGTGAGCGTCGTAAGCATTCACGATACGCGTCACAAGCTTATGTCTTACGATGTCTTTCTGTCCGAGTTTTACGAAGCCGATGCCCTCCACGTCCTTCAGTATGTCGAGCGCCTCGGTGAGTCCGCTCTTCTGTCCGCGCGGCAGGTCTATCTGCGTCATGTCGCCGGTGATAATCATTTTCGTGTTCCATCCCATTCGTGTGAGGAACATTCGTATCTGTGCCGGTGTAGTGTTCTGCGCCTCGTCGAGTATCACCACAGCGTCGCTGAGTGTGCGTCCTCGCATGAAGGCGAGCGGAGCAATCTGTATTACGTTCTTCTCCATCATGTCCTGCAGCTTCACGGCGGGCAGCATGTCTTCGAGCGCGTCGTAGAGCGGCTGCAGGTACGGGTCAATCTTGTCCTTCATGTCGCCTGGCAGGAAGCCGAGCTTCTCGCCAGCCTCCACAGCCGGACGCGAGAGTATTATCTTGCGTATGGTCTTCTCCTTCAGTGCGCGCACTGCCAGAGCTATGCTGAGGTATGTCTTTCCCGTTCCGGCGGGGCCGGTAGCGAATATCATGTCGTTCTTCTCGTATGCGTCCACCAGCTGCTGCTGGTTCTCGCTCTTGCATTTTATTGGCTTTCCCGAAATGTTGTACACGATGACGCCCTTCACGCTGTCGGCCTTTGTCTGCTTGCCCTTGATGATGTCGAGAATGTCCTCGTCGTTGATGTTGTTGAACTTCAGCACATGTCGGCGCATCTTCTCCACGTTCTCCTCGAAGGCAGCCATCTCTTCTTCGTCGCCCAGCACGCGTATCACGTTGTCGCGTGCCACTATGCGCAGCTTCGGGTAGAGCGACTTTATTATCTGCAGATGCCCGTTGCCCACACCGTAGAATACTACGGGGTCGATATCCTCTAATATGATATGTCTTTCTATCAAAATATTCAGTCTACTATTTTGGATGCAAAGTTAATGAAAATACAAGACAATACAAAACAAACAACAATAAAAACAAGAGCACATGTTTTGTATTGTCCTCGATTTTGTCTAAATTTGCATCCATTATGATGAAAATTTCTCCTAAAAGATATACGCAGGCGTTCGGCGTGGCTGTTGTTTTGCTCGCCATGCTGCGCTGCACCCATCCCGAACTGGCGTTTGCGCCAGCAGAAAAGTCTGTAAGTCAGGCCGACAGCGCAGTCGTTGCCGACAGCTTGGCTGCCTCCGACTCGCTCCGAACAGAACTGGCTGCACAGTCGGCTGCCATCTCCCGAAAGGAGGTGGCGAGCGTGCCCGTCGCAGCGCCCAAGCCATTGGGTCGCCCGTCGCGCTTCTTCGCTGCCGACGGCACTCCCGTGAAGAACCGCATATACAGCGTGCCCCACTTCGGCAACACGTTCCCCGATCAGAACGATGTGCAGCTCGTGGCTGCCGCGCGCTACGGCGTGAAGGCGGTTGTTGACCGTGCCGATGCCGAGCACCGCAAGTCGGAACTGGTGTACGTGGGCAGCAATCCGTTCTACCACATCGACAGTCGTATGCGTAGCAGCATACCTTATCTCGTGCCGCGTGCCGCCATATTGCTTCAGGATATAGGCCGTAGCTTCTTCGACAGCTTGCAGACAAAGCAGATTCCGCTGCATAAGGTGATCGTTACGTCAGTGCTGCGCAGCAAGGCGGACGTGGAGAAGTTGCGTCTCCGCAACTCTAACGCCACCGAGAACTCGTGCCATCTCTACGGCACTACGTTCGACATCTGCTACAACCGCTACCACACCGTGGAGGACCCTGACGGACCGCGCCGCCGACAGGTGCGCAACGACTCGCTGAAGTGGGTGCTCTCTGAGGTGTTGCGCGATATGCGCGAGCAGAAGCGATGCCTCGTGAAGTACGAAGTGAAGCAGGGATGCTTCCACATCACGGTGAATTGAGATGTTGAGGTGTTGAGGTGTTGAGGTGTTGACATTTTTATAAAAAAAAACGGAAACAATGGAAATAGAACCGATAGCTTTTTTTCGTTCGCCCTTTGCCACTAAGTTCGGCATACCCAAGCAGAGCGGACTTGCCGATACGCTACGCGGAACGATAGAGTTCGTGCCGAAGTATCGCAACGCCGACGCTCTGCGCGGCATGGAGGACTTCGACTATCTGTGGCTCGTGTGGGAGTTCTCTGCCAACAAGCACGAGGCTACAAGCCCCGTCGTGCGTCCGCCGCGTCTTGGCGGCAACACTAAGGTGGGTGTCTTTGCTACGCGTTCGCCCTTCCGTCCCAACCGTTTGGGTCTTTCTTCCGTGCGCATCGACCGCATCGACTACGATGCAGCCGACGGACCGCTCATTCATGTTCTTGGTGCCGACCTCATGAACGGCACACCTATCTACGACATAAAGCCTTACGTCACTTATGCCGACTCGCATCCCGACGCCCGCAGCGGCTTCGTCGATGCCACAGCCGCGCGCCGTCTGCACGTTGTCTTTCCCGATAGTTTGGCTTTAGAGTTCACAGCCGAAGAGCTTGCGTCGCTCAAGAAAGTGCTCGCGCTCGACCCCCGTCCGCAGTATCATGACAACCCCACAAAGGTGTACGGCATGGAGTTCGCCAACCGCGATGTGCGCTTTCGTGTCGAGGGCGATAGACTTGAGGTTGTGGAGATTGGGTAGAGCATCCTAAGCTTTAACCGTCCGTAGCGGAGGTCTCTGGCCTCCGCAGCAAGCAATGAATACTTTATTAATGAATTGTTTTTGGATTGGTGCTGCGGAGGCCGGAGACCTCCGCTACGGACAATTTATTCCATTGAACGTTCACAAAAGTGTAGTTTTATGGCTGTTGAACGTTCACAAAAGTGTAGTTTTATAACTGTTGAACGTTCATAAAAGTGTAGTTTTATAGCTGTTGAACGTTCATAAAAGTGTAGTTTTATGGCTGTTGAACGTTCATAAAAGTGTGGTTTTATAGCTGTTGAACGTTCATAAAAGTGTGGTTTTGTTCTGTATGTTGTTGGCTTTCATGAAGTTGCAGATTACTATGATTCTACCCAATTTTCCCGTTCTTTATTTCGTAGTCTAAGAACGAGAACTGGCGAATAGGGGCTTGATGGTGTGGGTAGGATAGTAAAATGCGACTAAAATAAAAAATAATGTGTCAAAATGTTTGTTTGTATTGAAATTATAACTATCTTTGACGCAGAAAAGACGCCTTGGCAAAACGCACGGCACGTTCTTGGGCATATTTTTATACAAACCGCAATACAAACCACAAAACCAGACGCTATGAGAAGATTTTTACTTTCCATCGTAGCCTTCGCTTTGGCATTGACCGCAAGCGCACAGGCGAGCGTACAACAACAGCAAGAGAAATACAGGGTTGTAGAGTGCAACCCCATAATGGTGAAGCACAGCGGGGCTGTGAGCAAGGCGCCGAAGAAGATAGCAAGCAACCAGCGCTGGGTGGGCTATTACTCATCCGATGCGCTTGCCGATTACGGTATGGGTGTCCCTTCATATCCTGGCGAGAACAAGGTTGACATCTACCTTACTGAATCGATTCTGAAGCCTTATATCGGCATGAAGATTGTAGGCATCCGCTTCGGACTCTGCGCTGACATCGGTCAGTCGTCCGTGTTCCTTTCGCAGATAAAGGACGGCTATCCTGACCAGGTGCTCACATACACCTACGTTCAGAACGGCGTAACAGGCTGGAACGAGGAGACATTCCCCAAGCCTTACACCATCAAGGCGGGCGAAGAACTCGTTGCAGGTTTCGAATACACACAGTATAGCGACGACGAATACCACTCTTGTCCGTTCTCGGCAGTAGCAGAAGGCGACGGCAGCACTCCAATATGGTTCTGGTGCTCGAAGAACGGCACAGACTATTCGTGGCTCCAGTTCACAGCCGGCGGAAAGAGCATGAGTATCCAGGTGCTTGTAGAGGGCGAATTCCCCGACTACAGCGTTAAGCCTTATTCGTTCAAGACCGTAAGAGGTATGTTAGGCGGCACGGCTGTGGCTAACGTCAAGGTAGACAACTATTCGGCGTACGACATCAGTAAGATCGGCTACGTAGTTACGGTAGACGGCGTTGCTGGCGCAGAACGCACAGCGGTTGTTGACGGAGGCATAGCTCGCGGCAAGTCGGGTTACTTCATGGCTGACGTGCCTTGTGGCACCACTGAAGGCGTGAAGGATGTGACGGTAGAGGTGACAAAGGTGGACGGCAACAATAACGAAAATACCGACCGCATCGCAAAGGGCAAGCTGAACGTTTCTTCTACACGCTTCGCACGCAACCTCTGCATCGAGGAGTTCACGACAGAGAAGTGTCCTAACTGTCCGCGCGTGGCAGGCTATCTGCACAAATATCTTGAGAAAGCCGACCTCAGTCGCGTATATGCTGTATGTCACCATGCCGCTTTCTTCACCGACTGACTCACGCAGCCTTGCGACGAGGATCTTACCTATCTCTTCAACGACGCCGGCTCGACTTATGCTCCTGCAATGATGTTCAACCGCGAGCCCGACTTCAAGTCGGCCTACGCATCGGGCGAGATGGACAATGTCACTATCCCGAGCAGCGCAGACGACATAGAGCTTTTGGCACAGTATTATCTCAATTCGACCGATGCCGACGTGAAGCTCAACATGAAGGTGGCTTACGACGAGGGCAACAATCTGTATAAGATAACCGTCAGCGGCGAGTCGAACAATGTGTTTGACAAGGAGAGCGCACGCCTCACTCTGTATATGACTGAGGACAACATAGCAGCCAAGAGTCAGGCGGGCGGTGGCAGTAACTTCGTACACCAGCACGTGATACGCCAGTACAACACCTCGTGGGGCGAACCGATTACATGGAATGGCAACAGCTTCTCTCAGACCTTCGAGTGGGAGGTTGACGACACATGGAAGAAGGAAGACATCAAGTTGGTGGCTCTCGTGAACAAGTATAACCGTAAGGATGTTCTCGACAACCGCATTGAGAATTCAATCGGTCTGAGCCTCTCTGAGGCTACTTCAATCCAGACTCTTGGCGCCGACGAGAACGCAGTAGAGGTGGCACGCTACAATGCTGCAGGTCAGCGTATCAACGGCAAGCAGAAGGGCCTGAACATCGTGAAGCTCAGCAACGGCACTACATTGAAGGTTGTAGTGAAGTAAACGTTTCGGTTAATAATGCAGTAAACGCTTTAGGAATTTATAAAAAAAAAGGAGGTCTGTGGCCTCCTTTTTTTGTGCCATATTGCGTACGATGCCCTCTCTCGTAGCGGAGGTCTCCGGCCTCCGCAGCACCAATTCGTGAGCCATTGTCGCCGTATAGCGTTCGGAATCTGATTGGGCGGCGGACGGAATCTGATCGGGCGGCGGACGGAATCCGATTGGGCGGCGGACGGAATCTGATCGGATGGCGTTCGCAGTCCGATGACTAAACGATAGGAAAAGGAGCGTGAAAGTGTCGCTCCCAACCTACGCTCTGTGTTGTTTTTTACAAGTCTTTCAGCAGCACTTCGCGCTGGCTGTTCAGATACGCGTTGCGCTCGGCAATGATGTTCTTCCATGCCTCCGACGAGAGTCGCTTCACGTCAATCGTGAGCGACCACTTGCCGTGTGCCTCCATGCGGTCTATCAGTGTGCCCACGCTCAGGCGCGACAGACATTCGGCAGGCTGATAGAGCGACTCGCCGTCCTTGTCGCCGCCCGGTATCTCGGTGAGCACGCCTATCTGCACAAGCTCGTAGAGCAGGTCGTTCACGATGCGGATAGGTATGCCCGTGTCGAGCTTCAGCTTCAGCGCCGAGTAGGGCTTGCCGCCCTCGCTGAAGCGGTGGCAGATGCGGCTCGATATGACGAGGCAAAGCAGCGTCTTGTAGCGGTGGCTGAGGTCTTCGGTCTTAGCCTTGAAAGCGTAGTCGTCCATGTTCTGGTTGGCGTAGCACAGCTCCGCACCGAACAGGCATATCAGCCACGATATCTGCACCCAGAGCATGAACAGCGGCAGAGCGGCAAACGAACCGTAGATGGCGTTGTAGCTGCTCACCCAAATCTGCGAGTTGATGTAGAAGAGCTGCAGACCCTGCATGGCTACACCGGCGAGTATGCCGGGCACAATGGCGCAACCCACCTTCACCTTTGTGTTGGGCATGAAGAGGTAGAGCGCAATGAACACGCCCGACATGATGGCGTAGGGCATGAGCTGCAGGAAGAACTGCGCCAGCGAACCGATAACCATCGTGTCCTCAATCTCCTTGAAGATAGTGGCGAAGAAGATGCTTATACCCGACGTGATAACTATCACTATCGGCACAAGCAGAAGCATCGACGTGTAGTCGGTGATGGTGCGGAATACGCTGCGCGGCTTCTTCACCTGCCAGATGTCGTTGAACGTGCGTTCGATGTTGCTGATAAGCATCATCACGGTGAAGAGCATGAACAGCAAGCCGATGCCGAGGAAGAGTCCGCTCTTGGTGTGTACGAGGTAGGAGTTGACGAAGCCGATAATTATCTCCGCCACCTGCGGCTGGCTGGAGAACGACTCTCTGAACCATAGCTCGATATACTTGTTGAAGCCGAAACCGCGCGCTATGCCGAACACCACGGCGAAGATGGGCACGATGGCGAGCAGCGTAGAGTAGGTGAGGGCTGCCGCCGCACTCGTTATGCGCTTTGTGGTGGTGAACTCGATGGCGAGCAGCAACTTCTTCAGTATGCTGTAGAACAGGAAACGCATGGAAGGCACATCGTCCTTGCCGACGCTCCATATCCCTACGGTCAGAAATTTGTATATGTCTTGCAGTCTTTTCTTTATGTCCATTTGCTTCGTTTGTTTGCTTTAGTTGAAAAAAAAGGAAGGATTCGTGCTTTGCAGAGCCTGCCGATTGGCTTGCGCCTGGCTCCATTTGCTTGTCTGCGTCGAACCCACGAATGATGTTGATTTGTGCAAATTTAGTAAAATAAAGCAAACGTACAAAATAAATAAAAGAATAATAGCAAAGACTCTGCCATAATGCGGCAATGTCTTTGCTATTATTCTTTTCCTGTCTGGTATTGAACCTTGCGCTGCGTTCTGCGTCTTAGAACGGCAGGTCGTTAACCGGATCAGCCTCTGGAGCCGGAGCTGCTGGCTGAGGAGCTGCTGCGGGCTGCGGAGCCGGAGCTGCGCCGAACACTGCGCCCGGAACGATGCCAGCCTGAGCTGCGCCAACTGTTGCAGGGTCTACCTGGCGCACGTCGAAAGCACGGATGCTATTGAACCAACGGCCCTGATACTCATGAGCGTCGATGTCGAAAGAAACGGTCACTTCCTGGCCTAACTGTATGTTGAAACGGCTGATGCGGTCGGCACCGAACACGCTGAACACCATCTTGCGCGGATACTGGTCGTGTGTCTCTACCACGTATTCTTGAACTTTCCATTCGCCACGTGCGTTAGTACCTGTTTTTTCGGGCAGCACAGCGATTACTTTACCTTGTAATTCCATTTTCTGTATTGTATTTAATTTGTGTGATAAAAGCTATGAGGTTTGTTCTTTGGTTTGCGAAATTAATAAAAATGTGGCGAAACAAGAAACTTTTGAATGAGTTTTTGTCGTAGTCGGATATTTTTTAGTAAATTTGCCTAAAAATATAGCGTAAGCAAAAATACAAAACAAGTATATTCAAAAATACAAAACAAGTATAATCAATAAAGCCAAATATCAATGCAATTCACTTTATCAAGCGGCGCGCTTAACAGCCGTCTCCAAACCCTCGCAAGAGTTATCAACAGCAAGAACACTCTGAGCATTCTTGATTGTTTCCTTTTTGAAGTAGCAAACAACGTTCTGACTGTAACTGCCAGCGATTCTGAGAACGTGATGCAGTCGACTATAGAGCTTGCCGAGTGCTCGGGCGACGGCAAGTTTGCGCTTTCCAACCGCACCATCCTCAACGCTGTGAAGGAGCTGCCCGAGCAGCCGCTCAGCTTCAATGTAGACGAGAACGACTTCTCGGTTGTCATCGACTATCTCAACGGTTCGTTCAAGCTGACAGCGCTGTCTGCCGACGACTTCCCGATGATGCAGGACTTTGACGGTGAGGTGACAACGCTTGTTATGGATTCTACTCTCTTCGCAGAGAATCTCTCTCGCTCGCTCTTCGCTACAGCTCAGGACGAGATTCGTCCGGTGATGGGCGGCGTGTACTTCGACCTCACAGCCGACAACCTCGCTGTTGTGGCCACCGATGGTCATAAGCTCGTGCGCAACCGCATTCTTACTATCAAGAACGACGTTCCGGCATCGTTCATCCTGCCGCAGAAGCCGGCACAGCTGCTCAAGGGCGTGCTGCCGAAGTGCGAGGGCGACGTCGTTGTGAAGTTCAACAGCAAGGGCGCTGAGGTGCGCTACGCAGACGGTTGCCTCAACTGCCGCTTGATTGAGGGTCGCTATCCCAACTACAACTCGGTTATCCCGACAGCCAACACCAACAGCATCAACGTAGACCGCAAGTCGCTCATGGGCGCACTGAAGCGTGTGCTGCCGTTCGCAAGCGAGAGCAGCCAGCTCATCCGCTTCCACGTAGAGGCTCAGCGTCTGTGCCTCACAGCAGAAGACATCGACTTCGCTACAAGTGCTAAGGAGAGCGTGGCGTGTGAGTATAACGGTGCAAAGATGGACATCGGCTTCAAGGGCGGCGCCATCTACGAGATTCTCAACAACATCGCAAGCGACGAGGTTACTATCCTGCTTGCCGACCCAAGCCGTGCAGGTGTCGTAGTGCCTACCGTTCAGCCTGAGGGTCAGGAGATTCTCATGCTCATCATGCCTATGCTGCTGAACGACTAATAAAGTCGGTCAGTGCGTTAGCGGCTGATTAATGCTTTGAAGAAACAGCAAAAGATATTACTCTTTAGTTTATAGCCGCGCCATATTGGTGCGGCTAAATTCTTAAAAACAACAACAATGAAACTCAATCTTACACGTCCGCTTATAGTCTTCGACCTTGAGACTACAGGTCTCGACTTTATCCGCGACCGTATAATCCAGATATCGTACATTAAAGTGTCGCCTGACGGCACAGAAGAGCGCGAGAACATCTTCGTAAACCCCGAGAAGCCCATACCGCACGAGGTGGTAGAGCTGACCGGCATCACCGACGACGACGTGAAGGACGCGCCTACGTTCAAGACGCTTGCACCGCAGCTCTGCGAGAAGTTCAAGGGCTGCGACTTCGCGGGCTACAACTCCAACCATTTCGACATACCGATGCTCGCAGAGGAATTTCTGCGTGTAGGCATCGACTTCGACTTCTCCAAGGTTCGTCTCATCGACGCTCAGACCATCTTCCACAAGATGGAGCGCCGCAACCTTGCTGCTGCGTACAAGTTCTATTGCGGCAGAAAGATGGAGGACGACTTCACGGCGCATCGTGCCGACGAAGACACCGAGGCTACATACCGTGTGCTGATGGGCGAGCTCGACAAGTATGCGCCTGGTGTGCAGGAGGAGCCCGACCGCGTTCTGGAGAACGACATGGACTATCTCGCCGAGTTCTCTAAGCAGAACGACAACGTAGACTTCGCAGGTCGCATCGTGTGGAAGTCGGTGATAGGTGCAGACGGCAAGCCGGTGCTCGACGCCGACGGTAAGGAGCAGAAGGTGGAGGTGTTCAACTTCGGCAAGTACAAGGGACGCCCCGTTGCCGATGTGCTGCGCACAGACATAGGCTACTACAGCTGGATGATGGGCGGCGACTTCACCTTCAATACCAAGCAGGTGCTCACACGCATTCGCCTCAGAGGATTCAATAAATAATGTTGAGGTGTTGAGATGTTGAGAGATGTATGTTGTGATGTTGACATATCCCACCACCTTACCATCCCACCATCACACCACCTCACCATCTCACCACCTCACCATACATCTCTCACCACCTCACCATCTCACCACATCAACTATAAAACCATGCTTAAAGGAAAGAAAATAGTATTAGGCATAACCGGATCAATCGCCGCCTACAAGTCGTGTCTGCTTATACGCGAGTTTGTGAAGCAGGGCGCCGAGGTGCAGGTCGTGATTACGCCGGCAGGCAAGGAGTTCATCACTCCGATTACGCTCTCCGCACTCACGCACAAGCCCGTTGTCAGCGAGTTCTTCTCGCAGCGCGACGGCACATGGAACTCGCACGTCGACCTCGGATTGTGGGCTGACGCAATGGTCATAGCGCCTTGCACGGCGAGCACGCTCGGCAAGATGGCGCACGGCGTGGCAGACAATATGCTCATCACCACATACCTCTCTATGAAGGCGCCCGTGTTCATAGCTCCGGCTATGGACCTCGACATGTATGCCCACCCGTCTACGCAGCAGAACATGCGCACACTGGCTTCCTACGGCAATCGCTTCATTGAGCCTGCGAGCGGATTCCTTGCAAGCGGACTCGAAGGTAAGGGACGCATGGAGGAGCCGGAAGTGATAGCGCGCCGTGTGTCGGAGTTCTTCGACCAGAACGACAGCACCAGCACACTGAAGGGTAAACGCGTCGTAATCACAGCCGGTCCTACATACGAAAAGATAGACCCAGTGCGCTTCATCGGCAACTACTCAAGCGGCAAGATGGGTTTCGCCATTGCTGAGGAGTGTCGCCGTCGCGGTGCAGACGTCACGCTCGTAGCCGGACCTGTCAGTCTGAAGTGCTCCGACGCCATCAATCGTGTTGATGTGGAGTCGTGCCGTGAGATGTACGACGCTGCTACCGAGGCGTTCAAGACGGCTGACGTGGCTATACTTGCTGCGGCTGTAGCCGACTATCGTCCGGCGGTGCAGGCAGACCAGAAGATAAAGCGCGGTGAGGGCGACATGCAGATAAACCTCTCGCCGAACCCAGATATTGCTGCCACACTCGGACAAATAAAGACCGAGCGTCAGACTATCGTGGCGTTCGCTCTCGAGACCAACGACGAGCAGGCTAACGCCGAGCGTAAGTTGCAGAAGAAGAATGCCGACTTCATCGTGCTGAACAGTCTGCGCAACGAAGGAACATGCTTCCGCACCGACGATAATCAGATAGAGATTATCGGTCGCGACTTCCGCCATGCCTATCCCAAAAAGTCGAAGGCCGACACCGCTGTCGACATCGTCAACGAACTGGAGCTGGTCGTAGGGTAGTTACAAACTTCTTATTTTAATAAATATGATAAAGCGCTATATAGTTAGAATCGTATACGTCGCATTGCTGTTGCTCGGTTTTGCCACAGAAGCTGAGGCGCAGGAGCTGAACGCACGTGTGAAGATCAACCACAACCAGATTCAAGGCACCGACAACTCGGTGTTCGAGGAGCTGGAGCAGACCCTCACGCAGTTTATCAACGAGCGCCAGTGGACCAACCTTCAGTTTCAGAAGAACGAGCGCATCACGTGCAACTTCAACATCACCGTGACGGCGTACGACAACAGCACGAACGTCTTCACGTGCAAGGCTGTGATACAGGCAAACCGTCCTGTGTACAACTCCACCTACACCACGACGCTCTACAACAACACCGACAACGACTTCAACTTCGAGTACGCACAGTTCGACCAGTTGCAGTTCAACGAGGAGCAGGTGGACAACCAGCTCACGGCGCTCATCGCCTACTACGCCTATCTCATCATCGGCATGGATCTCGATTCGTTCTCGCCGATGGGTGGCGAGGACATACTGCAGCGCTGCATGAATCTTGCCAACAACGCACAGAACCTCAACTATCCTGGTTGGAAGGCGTTCGACAACGGACGCAACCGTTTCGCCATCATCAACGACTATCTTGAGGGCGCTATGAAACCGTTCCGCCAGTTGCAGTACGACTACTATCGCACAGGTCTCGATGAGATGGCGACGAACGTGGAGCGCGGACGCGGCAACGTGACCACAGCGCTCGAAACCTGTCTGAAGAAGTGCCACGAAGACCGTCCGCTTAGTATGCTTCCGCAGATCTGGACCGACTACAAGCGCGACGAGCTTACCAATATATATAAAGGTAAGGGCACACAGAAAGAAAAAGAAACGGTCTACGACATTCTCTTCTCTATCAATGCAAGCCAGAATTCGGCTTGGGAGAAGATAAAGGAGTAGGCTTCTACATACATAACCTATAACTATTGTCTATGTTAAAAAAACTCGACATACGCAACTTCACGCTCATCGACCATCTTGAGATGGCGCTCTACCCAGGCTTCTCCGTCATTACGGGCGAAACCGGCGCAGGCAAGAGTATAGTCATCGGCGCCATCGGACTGCTGCTTGGCAACCGCGCCGATGCGAAGCAGGTGAAGCGTGGTTGTGACAAGTGCATCATTGAAGCCACATTCGACCTTAGTATCTACCACTCCGACGTGTTGAAAGACTTCTTCGAGGACAACGACCTCGACTACGAGCCGGAGGAGTGTCTGCTGCGTCGCGAGGTGAACGCCAACGGCAAGAGCCGCGCCTTCATCAACGACACGCCGGTGACGCTCGCTCTTATGCGCGAGCTTGGCGAACAGCTCATCGATGTGCACAGCCAGCATCAGAACCTGCTGCTCAGCAAGGAAGACTTCCAGCTGAACGTTGTGGACATCATTGCGCGCGACCGCCAACAGCTTGCCGACTATCGTGCGGCGTTTGCTGAGTATCGCTCTGCGCAACGCCGTCTTGAGGAGTTGCGCGAACAGATAGCCACGAGTCGCGACAACGAAGACTTCCTGCGCTTTCAGCAAAAGGAACTCTCCGAGGCTAATCTTGCTTCGGGCGAGCAGGAGCAGCTGGAGCAGGAGGCGGAGCTGATGAGTCATGCCGAAGACATAAAGCGTGCGCTGCATGAAGCTGACTACGGACTCTCGGGCGACGACACGGGCATCGTGAACCTCACACGCTCTATCGCCACACAGTTGCGCAGCGTAGCCGATGTCTATCCCGAAGCGCAGGAGCTTGCCGAGCGTCTTGAAAGCTGTTTTGTCGAACTGAAGGACATCTCGCAGGAGATAGCATCGAAGGTGGACGACGTAGAGTACGACCCGCAGCGCTTCAACCTCATAACCCAGCGTCTCGATACGATATATACGTTGCAGCAGAAGTTCCACGTGCAGACTGTAGACGAGCTGCTCGACCGTCTCAACGGCATCAATGCGCAGCTCGACAACATCGACAACTCTGACGAGGAGCTGCAGGAACTGGAACGCAGCGTCGAGAAGTTGCACGCCGTATGCGTTGAGAAAGCCGTCGTGCTTACAGACATGCGCCGCAAGTCGGCTACGGTGGTGGAGCAGGAGCTTTCGAAGCTGCTCGTTCCGCTCGGTATCCCGAAGGTGCGCTTCAAGGTGGAGGTGTCGCCAGCCGATCTCTCTACGAACGGCGCCGACAAGGTGATGTTCCTCTTCAGCGCCAACTCCAGCACCGACATGCAACCTGTGTCGCAGGTGGCGTCGGGCGGCGAGATAGCCCGCGTTATGCTCTCGCTGAAGGCGATGATAAGCAAGGCGATAGGTCTGCCTACAATCATCTTCGACGAGATAGATACCGGTGTGAGTGGTAGGGTAGCCGAGCAGATGGCGCACATCATGCGCGACATGGGTAAGGCAAACCGACAGGTGATCTGCATAACCCACTTGCCGCAGATTGCCGCCGCCGGATCTACCCACTATAAGGTGGCGAAGCAGGAGACCGAGCAGGGCACAGTGTCGACGATGACGCAGCTCAGCGACGAACAGCGCATCACGGAGATTGCGCAGATGCTTTCGGGCAGCGATGTTTCGCAGGCTGCTGTGGACAACGCGAAGTCGCTTTTGGCATTATAGGAGGCTATGGCATCCTAAGACTTACAAACTTATCAATAAAAAAACAATGAAAAGAATATTATCAACAATCCTAATTTCGTTGCTCTGCTTCAGCGGAGCAATGGCTCAGCCGTCGGCTGTGAAGAACGTGGCGAAGTCGGTGTTTGCGCTCAAGGCATACGACGCTGAGGGCAAGCTGACGGCTACGACAAACGGCGTGTTTCTTTCTGCCGACGGCACCGCGGCTTGTCCGTGGTCGGCTGTGTGCGAGGCTTCTCGCGTGGAAGTGGTAGACAACAACGGCAAGACCTATCCTGTGACCTACATCCTCGGTGCGAGCGAACTCTATGACGTGTGCCGTGTGCATGTAGACATACCGAAGGCTGTAGCCGCCGTAACAGCAACCGACGCTGCGCCGAAGGGCAGCAAGCTGTGGCTTGTGGAGACAGTCGACAAGCGCACGCAGACCACACAGTACGAGGTGGACAAGGCTGAAACCTTCATGGACAAGTATGCTTACTACGTGTTCGACTACAACAACCATAAGCCCGTGCAAGGCTCGGTGTTCGTGAACGAGAAGGGACAGGTGGTAGGACTCATGCAGCAGTCGGCGCGTTCGCTCTACGCCAATGCCGTCGATGTACGCTTTGTATCGACGCTCGCAGCGAGTCATCTCGACATCAACAACTCGCTTTATGCAAAGACAGCGCTGCGTCTGAGCTTGCCTACGGACAAGCAGAACGCTCTGCTCATGGTGATGTTGGCAGCCGAGTGTAAGGACAAGGCGAAGTATGAGGGATATCTCGCCGACTATATCAAGCAGTTCCCGAAGGAGGTTGACGGCTATGCTACAAGTGCACTCCAGAAATTGGCCAACAACGACTGGCAGGGTGCCGACGCCGAAATGCAGACAGCACTGAAGGTGGCTACCGATAAGGCAGAGGCTCACTCCGAGTATGCCCGCGTAATCTATCAGAAGCTCATCTACAGCGCAGACACCACCTTCACTGCCTGGACATTCCAACGTGCGTTGGCTGAGGCAGAGAAGGCTTATAGCCTCAATCCGCAGCCGCAGTATCTGCATCGCGTGGCTCAGATTAAGTTCTCTATGGGCGATTATAACGACGCTTGCGAGAAGTTCCTGAGTTTGGCTAAGAAGGACATGCCGACGAGCGAGGTCTACTTCGAGGCGGCGCAATGCAAGACGCAGTTGGGCGCTCCGAAAGCCGAGGTGCTGGCGTTGGTAGACAGCTGTTTGGCTGTAGCTCCGCGCCCGCTCACCAATCTCTCAGCGCCTTACGTGTTGGTACGTGCGCAGCTGTACGAGCAGATGGAGGAGTATCGCAAGGCCATCGCCGACTATAACACCTACGACACGCTGATGTACGGCAGAGCTACCGCTGCGGTCTACTATGCCCGCCACAAGTGTGAGGTGGCTGTGCACCAGTACAAGCAGGCGCTCGACGACCTTGCCCACGCCGCATATATCGGCGGAGCAGACGCACCGCTCTATCTTGCAGAACTTGCAGCCTTGCAGTTGCGCGTAAACATGAACGAGGAGGCGGTAAAAACCTCCGACCTTTGCTTGCAGCTGACGCCCGACAACAGCGACGCCTATATCATTAAGGGCTTGGCGCTTGTGCAGCTGAAGCGCAAGGCAGAAGCCTTGAGTTGTTTCGAGAAGGCTAAGGAACTTGGCGATGATCGCGCCGAGGGATATATAAAGAAGTACAAGTAACAGTAAATAAGTAACAACATCGTAGCGGAGGTCTCCGGCCTCCGCAGCAAGCAATAGCACTATTATAAAAGTGTTTATCGACTGCTGCGGAGGCCAGAGACCTCCGCTACGTTTTTTTATTGTTTGCGCGATTGTGCAAACTGCTCGCGATAATTGATTGGCGAGACGCCCACTTGCTTCTTGAAGAATGTGCCGAAGGCTGAGGCGTTGGGGAAGTTGAGATAGTCGGATATTTCCTTAATGCTTTTGTCGGTGCTGGTGATGAGGTAGACTGCTTTCTTTGTGATAGCCTTGAAGACGAGCTGCTGCACCGTACTGCCCGATACCGACTTTACGAGCTGTGTGAGGTATTTGGGCGAGAGACACAGACGGTCGGCGTAGAAGCGCACGCCGCGCTCGTGCATGTAGTGGGTGTCGATGAGCTGCATCAGCTGCATGTAGGTCTCCAGTTTGCGGCTCGACTGGTTGCTGCCGTCGCTTGATAGTTCGCGGAAGATGCTGCACACGCGGTAGGTGAGCGAGAGCAGCAGCAGCTGTCGCTCGTTGGCTGCGAAGATGTTCTCGCTTGGAGTATGTGCGGCGAGCAGTTGCGAATAGTAGGTCAGCTCGTTCTCGTGCCCCGTATGCATCACCCAGCAGGGTCGCGGATTGATATACTCTACGAACTTCATCCCCACCACCGTACTGCCGAGGATATCGCGTATGGAGTCGGCACGATAGAAGATGATGACGACCGAGCAGTCGGCGCTTTTTGATGTGACTGAGAAGCGCACGCCGTGGGAAAGGAACAGCGTCTCGTTGCTGCGGACGACGTACTCCGCACCTTCGCACGTGAAGGTGAAGGAGCCCGAGCGGCACACGATGATGCCCACGTCGGCTACGCGAAAGTCACGACGCAGGGCTTCGGGGAAGGAGTGTATAATGCCACAAGAGCAGCAGACATCCTCGTCTGAGGATATCTGCTGCTCCAGAATATTTGTGTTTTCGCTGATGTTCGTCATAGGTTTTAATTGTATAGACATGGCGAAGTTAGCGAAAAAAAACTTTACTGCAAAATATCTTAATAGTTTATGTACCACTCACGTGTATCTTTCGATATGTCGCGCTTGGGCCACGGCACCACAAGCATCACGCCGGCGAGTATGATACAGGCATATATTGTCCAGCCCGCCATCTCCTTAATGGCTGAGAGCGTAGCCTGCACCTGCACCTTGCCCTTTGTAGACATGGCAGCCATGTGCTGCGCCTCGGTCTCGCTCTTGCCCTGATACTGCATTCCGCGCGCCGTCATATCGTAGGTCTTGGCAGTCTCGGCGTTGGTGCGGTCGTAGTCGTGAGCGTAGCGTGTTACATAGTACTGCTGTCTGTACTGGAACACCACCTGATAGAGAGCCGAACCGATGCCCGGCGCTATCACCATACGCACGGTGAGCATGATGCACACCCACGTAGAGAGCAGCTTGTAGGGCATGCGCTGGTTGGCATACACGGCGATGAGCGAGTAGAGCAGCATCATGCCCGTAGCACGTATCACGACGGGCCACTTCATGCGCTCCAGCATGCCGTCGGTCTGCACCTCGAAGTACATGAAGAGCGAGGCGGCGCCGATGAGCAGGAATCCCATAGCGAAGAACCACTTGAAGTGGACGCCCTTGCTGTTAAGTATTAGTATCGTGACAAGACCGATGAAGTAGCCCAGCAGTACCCAGTTGCCGAGCGCCGCCACCTGAATCTGGTCGGTCTTCATGCCCACGCCGACGAAGATGTTGACGAGCATCGAGCTTGAGTTGCATATCATCAGTCCGATGAACAGCAGAATGCCGCCCTGAATGCTGCGCGACTTGAACGCCTTGAGCATGAAGTAGGGTGATCGGCGTGTCTTCTCCAGATATATGAATAACAGTGTGGAGGCGACGCATATAGCCGTAGCCCAGCATATCTCGCGGCTGTCGTACCAGTCGTATACCTTGCCGTACACCGTCACGTAGACGAACGAGCAGCACATGAGGCAGAACACCACCACGTTGCCGAACTTAGAGAACGAGAGCGGACTGTGCTTTGTAGGGTAGGGGTTGTATGGCATGCAGAGCAGCGTGATTAGCAGCGCCACGAGTATCGAGCCGAGCATGGCGTAGTAGACCATCTGCCAGTGGTAGTTGTATGCGAACCACGCCGTTATCCACGTGCCTATCTGTCCGAGCAGCATGAAGAAGAAGTAGATGATGGGCTGGCTCGCTTTCTTCTCGGTGTCGAGAGCGTCCCATCCTGCCTCGTCTTTCGGCTCGTTGCCCGGCGTCACGTTGCGTGTTGCCTCGATGCCGAAGCCGTACTTGATAAGCGTGAAGAGGTTGCACATCAGAAGTGTCTGTCTCACGAAGCCCATTATCAAACTGTTCAGTGCGAGGATGAACAGGCTGTCGGTATTGGCACATATATAGCTCTGCACCGCTAAGATAGAGAAGCCCACGAGGCTCATCATCTTCTGGCGGCGCACACTCACTAACGTGTAGAAGAACGGAGAGAACGCCGCCATACCTATCGACGTCACGAAGCTGATGAACGCGATGTGTTCCGATTGGATGCCAAGTCCTCCCACCATTTCACTGCTGTTAACGGTGTAGGCTCCGCTCACCGTCATGATAGGTATGAAAAGTATGACGAGGAAGGCGATGCCGAGAGGCTTGGGCACCCAGTCGTAGAACGGAAAATTCTTAGGCAGCTTCGGCGAAACTGCCTGGTATATCTCTGCTTGTGTCATTTACTTGAGTTGAGCCTTCACAATAACCATCATTCCGGCAGCCAACTTTTCGTTGTCTTCCTTAGAAATTCCCACAAACTCGATGCGCACCGGCACACGCTGCTGAATCTTCACGAAGTTGCCGGCAGAGTTGTCTGTAGGCACGAGCGAGTATTTAGAGCCAGTAGCGCCCGAGATGGCAGATATTCTGCCCTCGAACTCCTTGCCCTCGAAGGCGTCTACGGTCATTACTACCTTCTGGCCTACGTGCAGCTTCTCCACCTGAGTCTCCTTGTAGTTGGCTATTACCCACTTCTGCGTGTTCGGCATGATGTAGGTGATGGTCTGTCCGGCGTTCACAGCCTGACCCTCCTCAAGCGCACGTCTGCCTAATTTGCCGTCGCACGGCGCTGTTACCACGCAGTAGGAGAGGTTGAGCTTGGCCATCTCCAGCGCAGCCTGCGCACGCTCAATGGCAGCCGCAGTGTTCTTCTTGCGTGTCTGCACCTCGTTCACGCCCGAGTAGGCAGCCTTCTGCTGACGGCGTGTGGCGTCGAGCTTCTTCTTCGTAGCGTTGTATTCGGTCTCGATCTGCTCCAACTGAATAGGAGTGGCAGCATTGCGAGCCACGAGGTTCTGATAGCGCTGGCGGTCTTTTTCGAGTTTAGCGAGGCGAATCTCAATCTCAGCGATAGCCGACTCGTAGACGGTAGCCGAAGTCTGCGTTGTCTGCACCGAAGCGTCTATCACGTTCGCACCAGCCATAGCGTCCTTCAGCGCAGCCTCTGCCTCCATCACGCGGATGCGATACTCGCGGTCGTCGAGCACGAGCAGCGTGTCGCCCTTCTTCACGCTCTGGTGCTCCTTGAAGTAAATCTTCTTGATGTAGCCCGAAGCGCGCAGATTCACCGGCGAGATGTACTGCTCCACCTGCGCATCGTCGCTCTTCTCGTTGCTCTTGTAGTCCATGAACATGCAGCCAATCTTAACGATTCCCCATACGAGGATGGCTACGCCGATGAGGCTCACCACAATCTGGCGGATGCGCTGGCGCTTGAGCTGCTTTGCTGTCACTTCGTGCGACGACTGTGTAGCAGTCTCGCTGTTGTTATTGTTTGTGTTATTATTGTTTGTTTCCATTTTTTGAGTTTTGAATTTTGAGTTTTGAGTTTTGAGTTGTTGCCTTTGGCAATTTTGAGTTTTGAGTTTTGAATTTTGAATTGTTGCCTTTGGCAATTTTGAGTTTTGAGTTTTGAATTTTGAATTATTCTCGGCTTCGCCTGCGATTTTGAATTTTTGAATTTTGAATTTTAAGTTGCGAATTCTTAATTCAAAATTGAACAATTCAAAATGCGCGCAGCGCATAATTCAAAACTCAAAACTCAAAATTCAAAATTCTACTTCGTGAGCTTCTCCAGCTGTCCTGTGAGCTTCAGCAACGTGAGGTTCGACACCTGATAGTTGAAGTGCGCCGTGAGATAGTTGTTCTGCGCGTCGCTCATGCTCATCTCGTCCTGCAGCACCTCGGTCATCGAGGCGATACCCTCACGATAGCGGTCGCTCGTCACCTTATATATATCCTCCGCAAGCAGATAGTTGTCGCGCTGCTTGCTGAAGTTGCGCTGGTTGTTGGCGAGGTCGTTCACGGCGTTGGCGTACTGCGTCTGCATACCCTTCAGCGCGTTCTCGTAAGAGAGCTTAGCGTTGTCGATGTCCACCTGCGCCTTTCTTATCTTCGAGCGCTTCTCCAGTCCGTCGAAGATAGGGATGCGCAGCGAGAGTCCGATGCCGTTCGACTTGTACCAGTGGTTCGACTCGCCAGAGTGGAACCAGTTCTTGAACTTGTCGGTGTACGCCATGTACGTCCAGTTGCCGGTGAGCGCCAGCGTGGGCAGGTAGCCGCTCTTGGCGAGCTTCTTCTGCTGTTCGGCAAGCGTCTGCTGCGTTCTGAGCAGCTGCAGCTCATACAGGTTCTCGTTCAGTCCGCTGAGCGCCGCGAGGTTCACCTCCTCAATGTCAGCCTTCTCCACCGTGATATCCTTCTTGGCAGGGTAGTCTATCACGTACTTCATCATGTTATACTGCTGCGTGAGCATCGCCTTCGCGTTGTCGTACTGCACACTGAGGTTCTCCAGGTTTACGTTCACACGCTTCACGTCCACGCTCAGCGCCATGTCGTTGTCGTGGAACGCCTGCGTGATGTCGCGCAGCTCCTCCAGACGCTTTATGTTGTCCTTTATGATGCCGATCTGCTCCTCAGTGTTCTGCGCTAAGTAGTACATCTTGCTTATCTGCACGATGAGGTCCTCGCGCGCCTTCTCGTAGGAGAGCGAGTTGAGCTGGTCGAGCGTCTTCGATATCTCGAGCGCCGTGAGCGCCGTCTGACTGTAGAGCGGCATCTGCAGCTGCAGACTCGCCGACGAGCTGTACTGCAGCGTCTTCGTCACGTTGTACGGTTTGCCGTAGGCTCTGCCGTCGGTTACAGATACGGGCGGAGTGAAGTTGTCGTTCAGCGCTGCGCCGATATTTATCTGCGGCAACAGACGCGAACGGTTCTCGCTGATGTTGTGCTTGCCTTTAAGCACATTACCCTCGTAAGTTTTCAAATTAAGATTTCGCTCAATACCCATCTGCAGACACTGAGCCAGCGACAGCGTTTCCTGCGCCATCGCCTGAGCTGCCAAGAGTATTGAGGCAAATGTGAACAATGTTTTTTTCATACCTATATTAATGTTTCGGCTGCAAAGTTACGCATTTATAGCCGTTTGGCTATATTCATAAAATATCACAAGTTGTTCACATTTTCCCTTTGTGCGGTTTCAGCCGAGCGAAGCGGCAAAGCGGCGGAGGTTGCGGCTTGCCACTTCCTTCTTTACAGCCTCCTCAATCGGCATTCCGTCGGGCGTAATGCTCTCTACGAATGTGAAACCGGCGTCAGTGAGCAAACTCCTGTCGCTCACGCAGCCAGCCACAAGCCCTACGGGCACGCCCGTCTGCTGCCCACGCATCAGTATGCGTTGCGGCAACTTGCCCATGAGCGTCTGTCGGTCGGCGCCGCCTTCGCCCGTTATTATAAGGTCGGCACCCTTTATCTTCTCGTCGAAGCCGATAATGTCGAGCAGCAGGTCAGCGCCCGACTTCATCTCTGCTCCGAGATACTGCATGAAGGCATAACCCAGTCCGCCGGCCGCTCCCGCTCCAGGCTCTGCGCTTCGGTCGAAGCCGAAATGCAGCGCCGACTTCTCGGCGAACAGCTGCGCACGACGGTCGAGCTGACCTACCATCTCGGGCGTGGCACCCTTCTGCGGACCATATACGTGCGCCGCGCCGTTCTCGCCGCAGAGCGGATTGTCCACATCGCAGGCGAGGGTGAACCTACATTCGCCAAGCTCCGTCTTCAGCGCCTCGTCGAAGTTCTTGCCGCGGGCGAAGATGTCAACCAGTGCCTTTATCATTCCGATGCCGGCATCGCTCGTGGCGGTGCCGCCGAGTCCGATGATGAAATTGCGGCATCCGCGCTTGATGGCTCTCGCGAGCAGTTCGCCCACGCCGTATGAGGTGGCTCGCATTGGGTTGCGCTCCTCCTCCTTGATAAGGCTGAGTCCGCACGCCTGAGCCACTTCCACTATCGCCGTGCCGTCGGGCGTCACGCCGTAATGTGCATCCGTGCGGCGCATCATCAGGTCGTGTATGTACATCGGTTCCAATGTTCCGCCCGTGGCTGTCGTGAATGCCGAAAGCATTCCGTCGCCGCCGTCCGACATTGGCAGGCACAGTGTGTCTATGCCCTTCGCCTCCAACACCCCGGCGATTTCGTCCTCCACTTCCTGTGAGGACATGCAGCCCTTGAACGAATCTGTAGCAAGTATGTATTTCATGTGTCTTTTGTTAATCAATAGTTCGTTAAAATTTGAGTATATGGCTACGCAGCCTTAGGCTGCCAGCCAA
>ENA-ORMX01000085-ORMX01000085.1-human-gut-metagenome-genome-assembly--contig:-NODE-85-length-65605-cov-7.107521_pt1 | contig 65605 bp, 58 predicted proteins | sample MGYA00242108_ERZ509007 | MGnify/ENA primary metagenome ERZ509007 (study PRJEB26280, sample SAMEA2338745) | human gut metagenome | biome: human gut; feature: human-associated habitat; material: faeces...
GGCATTTGTTTTATCAAATGGCTCTAGTTTGGCTCTATTTGTGGGGAGAGTAATGACTTTCTTCATAAATCAATATATTGCGTTGCTAGGTTGATTAGGAGAAAAGATGACAGATAATGAAAAGAGATTTATAAAAAGTATATTTTCGGGAGACAGTAGTGGTCATGACTATTATCATACGATACGAGTATATAAACTGGCTACTAAAATCGCAAAACAGGAAAATGCAGATGTTAAAATAGTGCAGTTGGCGGCTCTGTTACATGATGTTGACGATATTAAGCTTTCTCCGGACACTTATGTTACCAAGAAAAATGCAGTTGATTTTATGACAATTAACAAAATAGATGGTAAAAGGATAGAGGCGGTATGCAAAATTATAGATGAGGTTTCATTTGCAGGAACTGATTCCGTCGTACCTGATACCATAGAAGGAAAATGTGTGCAGGATGCAGACAGGCTGGATGCCATAGGAGCTATTGGAATTGCCAGAACATTTGCATATGGTGGTAGTAGGGGAAGAAAGATTTATGATCCGGAAATAAAACCTAAAATAAAAATGAACAAAGATGAGTATCAGAAAAATAAAAACTCTACAAGCATTAACCATTTCTATGAAAAGTTGCTCTTGTTGAAAGACATGATGAATACGACTGAGGGAAAGAAACTGGCAGAACACAGACAGGCTGTAATGCAGGAATTTCTTAATGAGTTTATGATAGAATGGGAAGGAAAAATGTGATGGAAGTAAAATTTTATGATACAGTTAATGATAAACTTTTGAAATTTGCAGTAGTAATCTCACAAAGTAACGGCAAGTGGGTATTTTGCAAGCATAAAGAAAGAGATACATATGAAGTGCCGGGAGGGCATAGAGAAGCTGGAGAGGATATTTTAGAAACAGCTAAAAGGGAGTTGCAGGAAGAGACTGGGGCTATCAAATTTGAGATAAAACCAATATGCGTATATTCGGTGACAGGTAAGACTAGAGTAAATGATACTGGTGAAGAAACATTTGGAATGCTATATTTTGCAGATATAACAATGTTTGAAGAAGAATTACATAGTGAGATGGAGAAAGTGGTTCTTCTTGATGAACTTCCTACTGAATGGGCATATCCTTTAATTCAGCCATTATTGATTGAAGAGTATGAGAGAAGATTATAAATCCCAGTTTGTAGGGAGGGTAAAAATCCCAATTTATAGATAAGATGAGATATATATGTAACAAGTGACATATATATCACAAAAAGAAAGGAGATGTTTATATGCTTAGTATATATAAGCGAGAATTTGTAACGGAAATGCCACTGGCCTTTGTATTAACACTGGCGGGAATGGCAACTTTGATTTTGCCAAGGGAGATGATGTTGCAGAAAGTAGGAATATTGGGGGTTCTACTTATGATGCTAATGTCTGTTGTCTCAGTTGTAAGTGGTTATTTGTAATAGATCCATACTTGGTGATTGGAATTTTGTATATTTATCTTGGATTAGAGAAAATGCTGAGATATTTGTTTTTTGTTTTCATTGAAAAATATGAAATGAGGGCATATAAAAATGAGTAGATTAAAGGCAACTTATATAAAAAATTTAAGGGTAGAAAAAGGAATGACACAACAGGAATTAGCAGATCTTGTAAATGTACGAAGAGAAACTATAGTCCGACTTGAAAATGGAAATTATAATCCCACATTATCTCTTGCGGTTGATATTGCGCGAGTTTTTGAAATAGCCATAGAAGAAATTTTTATATTTGAGTAAGACGTATACTCTCAGCGGAGGACACACCATGTTATATCAAAGAGAATTTCAAAATAATGAGGAACCTGCCAAGCATCATATCAGTTGTTTTGGCTACGAGACGGAGGCGGACCGTCAATATCCCACCCATTGTCACGCGTATTATGAGATATCTTACCTGGTCTCTGGGGAGCGCTATCAGATTATCAATGGGCAGAGATACAAGGTGGAGCCTGGTAGCTTCTTTTTGTTTTCTCCACTTTGTATGCACGGTTATCACAACATTACGGAGTGCCAGGATCTGGTGATTCAGTTTTCCAGCGATTTTCTGTATCAGGTTAGTTCCAGTCTTCAGAAGGATCAGGTGTTGGAGATCAGCCCGGATGCAGAACCTTTTCTGATGTTGGATGGAGAACACCGGAAATCTCTGGACGACTTGTACCAAAAACGATTTTACAATCGAATTTATAATAAGAAGGGCAATCTGGCGGAGGAGTGGCAGATGGACGCTGTTATATTGCAGTTTTTGGCAAAGTTGTTGGAGAACGGCAGTATCCAGCTGCATCAGGGCTACGGAGGCAAAGAGGAGATTCAGCAGATTAGTGATGTGATCCATTATCTCATGGCGAATCCTGCGGAAAGATTGGACATGCACGAGGCATCCCAGAGATGCGGTCTGAGCTACTATGCGTTCAGTCGTTTTTTTCACGAGATGACTGGTATGGGATATGCGGAGTATGGCAATCTGATTCGCATACGACACACGGAGGAGCTGTTGATCTACAGCGATATGTCAGTGGAGGAGATTTCGCGGGCTGTGGGGATGAGTTCTGCAAATTATTACACTCGTTTATTTAAAAAAGTAAATGGCATGTCACCCACAAAATATCGAAGTGTTTACGGGAAAAGACAATATTAATCCACAAGGAAGTTGCTGAAAATTAGCACAAAGTTGCGGTGCCATTGACATCCTTTTTTTCGCCATGTTACTATGAAATCAACATATCAATTTCATGTAAAGGAGGATGACTATGAGACGTGTATTACCTATTGTATTAAGTCTTAGTCTGGTAGTGTCTGGACTGGGCTTTGTGCCAACAGCAAAGATGGTTCCCGATGCCTCGGCAGCGGTTGCCGGTAAGCTGTCGGATGCTTCTCAGGGAGAGATTCTGGAGAGTCTTGATGAGGGGAATATTATTGATGAGGTTAGCGGAAATGCTTGGAAATCGGAAGCCAATGCCAATCCGATCTCTCCATCTATCTTTTGTGCGGATCCAACTTGTGTAGAGTACAACGGAAGACTTTACGTGTATGGAACCAACGATCATCAGCAGTACCAGGAGGATACGAAAAATGATTACGATCAGATTCGTTCACTGGTGGTATTTTCTACCGATGATATGGCCAACTGGATTTATCATGGAAGAATCGAAGTGGGGGAGATTGCACCATGGATTGTCAATTCCTGGGCGCCATCCATCACTTCCCGTGTTGAGGAGGATGGCCTGACTCATTTTTATCTGTATTTTGCAAATGGTGGACAGGGTGTAGGTGTTATCACATCCACAGATCCAGTGGAGGGTTGGAGTGATCCTTTGGGAAAGCCGCTTGTATATCAAAATATGCCGGGACTGAAGAATTGTCCTGCACCGTTTGACCCAGGCGTTGTCATCGATGACAATGGCGTAGGCTGGCTGGCTTTTGGTGGCGGTACTACCAACGAAAGTCCTATTCATAGCAAGGTGCCAAAGGTGGTAAGACTGGGCAAGGATATGTTGTCCTTTGACAGTGAGTTTGTGTCTATCGACGCACCATATTTCTGCGAGGCCAGTGAGCTGAATTATATCGACGGAACATTTTACTATACCTACTGTAATGACTGGCAGGATAGAGGCAAGGAGTGGGACTATGATGGTATTGCAAAGCCGCCTAAATGTTCTATGGCATATCTGACCACCAAGACTCCTTTGGATGCAGACAGTTGGAAGTATCAGGGGGCATATTTCTATAATTCTGGCGAGAACAGCACCGGTAATTCCGGTATGACATGGGGCAATAATCATACTCATTTTGCCAAGTATCAGGGTGTAAATTACATCATCCATCACACAATGATGCTGGAAGATGATGCACATATCAGCGGTGGTTTCCGAAGTCTGATGGTGGATTATCTGCCAATGGATCCTGCAAACTTAAGTATTCCAATTACTGCGGCAAGCCGAAAGGGTGTGAAGCAGATCAAGGCGGTAGATGCTTATACAGAGCAGAGAGGTAGCCTGATGTTGACTTCGGCAGATGTATTTTACGACAAGGTTGCGAACCCAGCTGCCAAGAGTATGGCTCCTGGTGCTTGGACCATGGTTAAATGTGCAGACTTTGCCTACGGCGCAGATCAGTTTGTGGCAAACGTGAAGGGTAAGGGCCGCGTGGAGGTTCGCTTGGACAACGTGCAAAGTGAGCCAGTGGCATACATTGAGTTTGATAATAGTGATTTTGCCAAGGTTGCCAGCAAGACAGTGAAGAAGTTTGATGGAAGAAATCATAATGTATTCTTCGTGTTTAGCGGAGCAGATATCGAGTTCGACAGCTGGTATTTTACCAAGTCCGAGAAGGTGGCAAGACCTGCCGAGGATATCAGCGTGACTGATGTTACCGCCACAGATGTGACCATTCAGGGGCAGACAGCGAACGGTGCCATCAATTCCACACTGGAAGTGGTGAGATCAGGTGACTATGTGATGAAGACTGCACCTATTGCTGAGAAAGATGAAGTCTTAAATCTTGGTTTTGTCAATTACGATGAAAATGCAACATATGATATCTATGTGAAGAGTCTCACATTACACACAGCAGACGGAGATGTGGAGATTCCTGTTGGTCAGAAGTTAAATCCTAAGAGCAGAGATGGAAATGGTCTGGCCAATGGATGGGGCGGAGCTACCATCGGAAGCTGCGTATATGGTACCGAAGAGTGTGGTCTGTTTGCGGAGACCGCTTCCGTGGATTGGATTAACTATCGATTTGCGTTAAAGATTAATGGAGAGGAAGTTCCATATACTTCCATCGACTACAATGTCACCATCACTGTAGCTCAGTCGGAAAAGCCAACTCCGATTCCTACTGAAGTGCCAACAGAAGTGCCAACTGAAGCTCCTGCAGAGACAACTGCTCCAGTTCAGACGCCTGTGGTAGTACCTACTGAAGTGCCAACTAAAGCTCCTGCAGAGACAACTGCTCCAGTTCAGACGCCTGTGGTAGTGCCAACTAAAGCTCCTGCAGAGACAACTGCTCCAGTTCAGAAGCCTGTGGTAGTACCTACAGAGGCATCAGCTCAGCCAGCCTTTGACCTGAAAAAACCAGCGATCACCAAACTCACCAAGCGCAAGAAGTCCTTTAAGATCAGATGGGCAAAGGTGAAGAATGCATCCGGCTATGAGCTGCAGTATTCCACATCATCAAAGTTTACTAAGAAGACCACAAAGACAGTTAAAGTCAAAGGTAACACCAAATTTGCCAAGACGGTTAAGAAGCTGAAGGCCAAGAAGAAGTACTATGTACGTGTTCGCGCATACAAGGATGGTAAGGCTGTCACAGTGTACACTAAGTGGTCTAAGGCCAAGGCAGTAAAAACCAAGTGATGATGAAAGCATGTTATCATTAGCCCTGGAAATGTGAGATTTTTTTGTTGTCTACAACTAAAACATATGTTATAATCCTGTCTTTGACAGTTGAAAGAAGGCAAAAACCTCGCAGACCGCGTAATTACGCCGTTTGCGAGGTTTCTTTTGTTGGAAAGTATGTGGTAATATTTACTTCTTTTTGGTCTGATTTAAAATTTTTCTCATGTTTTTTTGAGATGTTATCTGATAGTCTGTTCTGAAACCAAAAGCATCATGAAGAGCATCAGTGATATCAGTTCGTGTGTAGGTTGGGATATATCCTTCGCCAGGTGCAATCAGCATATCCATAGAGCGGATAGTATCAATCAACTCTTCGCAGGTGTACTTCTCATTAAGTTTTTGTTCCAGAATTCTGTAAATAACAAGAGCAGTAAAACAGGTAGTGAAATGAGCTGTGATTCTGTCTTTTCTTGATAGGTATACAGGTCTTGCCTTAGTAAGGGAAGGAAACTGGCAGAACACAGGCAGGTTGTAATGCAGGAATTTTTGAATGAGTTTATGATAGAATGGGAAGGGGAAAAGGGGTGGAAGTAAAGTTTTATGATACAGTTAATGATGAACTGCTGAAATTTGCAGTAATTATCTCACAGAGTAACGGCAAGTGGGTATTTTGCAAGCATAAAGAAAGAGATACCTATGAAGTGCCGGGAGGACATAGAGAAGCCGGGGAGAACATTCTTGAAACGGCGAAAAGAGAATTGCAGGAAGAAACAGGGGCAGTCAGATTTGAGATAAAGCCGATCTGTGTTTATTCAGTAACAGGTAAGAACAGAGTGAATGATACCGGCGAGGAAACATTTGGACTGCTTTGTTTTGCGGAGATAACAGAGTTTACTAAGGAATTACATAGCGAAATGGAGAAGGTGGTTCTTATGGATGAATTGCCGGAGAACTGGACATATCCATCGATACAGCCGAAATTGATAGAAAGGTATTTGCAGATAAAAAATAATTCTGTAATCGGAACAATAGTAACTGTTACAGTTGATAGACCACTAGGAAGTTATCATCCGGAACATAAAGAGATGTATTACCCGGTAAATTATGGTTTTATTGAAGGAATTATGGCACCAGACGGAGAAGAGCAGGATGCCTATATATTAGGTGTAAACGAGCCGGTAGACAAGTTTACGGGTAAAATTATTGCCATTGTTCACAGAAAAAATGATATAGAAGAAAAAGGGGTAGTTGTGCCTGAGGAAGTGACTTTTTCAAAGGAGGAAATCAGGCAGCAGATTCATTTTCAGGAGCAATATTTCGATAGTGAAATTGTGCTGTGATATTAAGCAAGAACCGGAAAGAGAGTATGCAGATGATAGGAAAACGTACACTAAAGGCAAGGAAGATTATAATAAATATAATCCTGAATTGACATTTAGGAGCTGGCATTTTGGAGGATTCGATATGAAATGTTTATATTGTGGCGATGAGTTGGTAGAAGGCAGCGTTGAACTCTATGAAATGGCAACGCTGATTCCGAAATTACATCCGGCAACCATAAAGTTTAAGCCGGATGACTCAAATAAAAATGTGAAAAAGTCGAATACTTATGTAAAGGATTCTCACGGCTATTATTGTGGAAGATGCAAGAGGATTTTTGCTGATTTTGCGGCAGAGTAGAGGAAAATATTTATTGGAAATTCCATCAAAGCGAAGAAATCCGATATCAGCTGATATATTCAGCCGTTTGAAATACATGGAGCGTACAGACGGTGGATTTAAGATAATATAAGAAATTTATTTCAAGAAGTGCTGGGTGGTTAGGATATCATGTAACTTTGCTGAGTTTGAGTAAGGGGGCGAGTTGATTGCTAATTAGTGAAAAGATTTTCCTCATCATGAAAAAAAGAGGTCTAAGCCAGAAAGAATTTTCAGAACAGACGGGAATTTCTCAGAGCACGATCAGCGACTGGAAAAGAAAAAATACAAATCCTTCAGCGGATAAAATACTAAAGATATGTGAAGTGTTACGAGTCACACCGTACGAATTGCTGGCAGAGAGCACAGGTGGCGCAAACAAAGAGATGGATTATGTGTTTGCATTGAACGAAGAGGAAGAGCATGTTCTGGAAAGCTTCCGAAACCTGGGAGGCAGGCAAAAGGAACGACTACTCGGTTATATGACCGCATTGCAGGAAAATAAATAACATAAAGTGTATGTCGGGATATCTTGACATGCATTTTATTTTACAATAATATCCGTATATACGAAACGCATAAAAGGAACGATTGCGCGTGGGAAATTGAAATATTATTGCACGAAGCTTAGACAACGGAGAATAGATTTTTTTTAATAGGGAGCAGGAGGAATAAATATGGCGGCAATATTAGTGGATTACGAAAACGTTGGTAATGTTAATGGTCTTCGAGGTGTGGATGTGTTAAATAAAGGGGATACATTAATTATATTTTTCAGTGGAAACTGTGGAAAGATCAGGACAGATTATATGCAGCAGATTAAGGAGAGTCAATGTCAATTTCGAGCAGTAAAGTTAAAAACAGCGGGGAAAAACGGGCTTGATTTCTACATAGCAACGGAGTGTGGCATAATCAGCGAAAGAGGAGAAAAGCAAATCGCGATCATTAGTAATGATAAAGGTTTTCAAGCAGTAATAGATTTTTTCAGCAGAGACAAAGAAACTGGAAATCCGCAGATTGTGAAAGCCGCTAATATAGAAACGGCACTCACATTATTTTCAGATCCGAAAGACTGTTCGCGGCGAAAATTCCTGCTTAGACGAATGACGCCCCTGAATTTGGCGGAGGAAAGTGCTAATTTAGAAGAACAGGAGTGGGTTAAGAGAAATTTGCAGGCGGTTTTGACGGGATCGTTGTATGAAAACAGGATGGAAGAGATTTGGGAGTATGTGAGGGGGAAGGAAAAATGGGGACGGCGAGAGTTGTATACAGGAGCGCTACATCGGTTTGGCAGAAAAGATGGGGTGGAGATTTATCGGATGGTGAAGAAGGGGATTGAGGGGAATACAAATAAAAAATAGATATATTATTGGCGAAATAATAAATTATCTATGGTAGTATAACGAATGTAGTAATAATAATTATAAAATATGTTTATGTATATCGGTTTAAAGCATGTCCCCGATGTGGTATACTTAATGTGCATATGATGAAACAGAACTGTTAGATCCACGAAACAGGAATTTTCAAACGGTTGCATAGCAACATTTGAAGCATTCCGTGCTTATTCAAATTCATAATATACACACTAAAAGGGGAATGGGAATGGATCAAAAAAGCATACAAGAAATGAAAAAGGGTTTTGCAACGGCGTATATAGATGGAAATTTAGCATCAAATGCGGAATATATTCCGAGTTTTATTTCCAATAAGCCGGAAGCTGGGAAAAAGGTAATTGCCTCTCTTGAGGATGAAATGCTAAAATGCGATAAATTTCAGATTAGTGTTGCATTTGTTACAATGAGTGGATTGACGCCGTTATTGCAAACGTTTAAGGAATTAGAAAAAAGAGGAATACCAGGGCAGATTCTTACAACTAATTATTTGGATTTTAGTGAACCTAAAGCACTGAAAAAGTTGAATGAATTAAAAAATATTACGTTAAAAATGTATGATGTAACTAAGATATCAAGGGGATTTCATACAAAGGGTTACATTTTTAGAAGAGATGAGGTATATAGAATTATTTTAGGAAGCTCTAATATGACGAGCGCTGCCCTTACGCGTAATATTGAATGGAATACAAAAATCATATCCACAGAACATGGGGAAGTAGCACAGGAGATATTGCGAGAATTTGATGAGCTGTGGGACTCAGAGCGATCATTTGAGTATGATCGATTTTTTGAAATATATAATGAACGATACAATATTATTAAAAAACAACGTCAAATTGCGAAGAGCGAGAAATTGCCATCTCTTGAAAAGTACAGATTAACTCCCAACACGATGCAGAGTACATTTATCGCCAATTTAAGAAAAATTATTGAGGCGGATGAGAAAAGGGCATTGCTCATTTCTGCAACGGGAACAGGTAAGACATATGCGGCGGCTTTTGCAATGAGAGAGCTTGGTTTTAAAAAAGTGTTATTTGTTGTCCATCGAGCACAGTTAGCAAAGCAGGCGATGAAATCATTTCAGAATGTGTTTGACAATTCGGTTTCTATGGGGATTGTAGGAGCTGGAAGGCATGAGTATGATAGGGATTTTGTGTTTGCAATGGTTGAAACTCTGAATCGGGATAGGCATTTATTTCAATATATGCCGAATGCATTTGATTGCATTATTTTAGATGAAGCGCACCATAGTCCGGCAAATACCTACCAGAGAATTATGGAATATTTCAAGCCCAAATTATTTCTGGGTATGACAGCTACACCGGATAAAAGGGATGATCATTTAGAGGGAAGGAATGTATATGAATTATTCCATTATCAGATAGCACATGAAATTCGTTTGCAAAAAGCAATGGAAGATGATTTGTTATGTCCGTTTCATTATTTTGGAATTAGCGATATAACGCTTTTAAATGAAAAAAATCTTCGATCTAGGAAGCTAACCCCGGAAGCATTTAATGAATTAACCAGCGAAGAACGGGTAAAACATGTAATACAGCAGGCAGAATATTATGGATATAGCGGAGATCGTGTGAAGGGATTGATTTTCTGCAGCCGTAATGAAGAATGTAAGAAATTATCAGAATTATTTAATGAGTATGGTTATAGAACGATTGCGCTTAGCAAGGACACGCCAGACAAATTGCGCGAGGAAGCGTTTGAACGCTTGGCGATGGATGAGTGTGAGGAAAACGATCGGAAGCCTTTAGACTACATTTTTTCCGTTGATATTTTGAACGAAGGTGTTGATATCGTAGAGGTAAATCAGGTTATCATGCTTCGACCAACACAATCGCCAATTGTCTTCATACAACAACTGGGACGAGGTTTGCGAAAGGCAGAAGGAAAAGAGTATGTCGTGATTCTTGATTTTATAGGAAATTATGAAAACAATTTCTTGATCCCGGTGGCCTTGTCGGGGGATAGGACGTACAATTCGGACGTGATACGAAAGTATGTAATAAGCGGGAACAGTACAATACCAGGTGCGTCAACTATTCATTTTGACGAAATTGCAAGAGAGCGGATTTTTGAATCGATTGATAAGATTACTCCAGGCAAATTTAAAAATATAATAAAAGAAGGATATTTATCATTAAAAAATCGTTTAGGACGAATTCCATATTTGCTTGATTTTTATGAAAATGAAGAAGTTGACCCGCTGCTCATAATCCGTGAATATAAGACGTATTTTGAGTTTGTTGATAAAATGGAGAAAACAGAAAATGTATTTCTTTTAACGAAACAACAAAAAATAACATTAGAATATTTGTATAAAACAATTTTAAGTGGTGTGAGGCCAGATGAATTAGAAATATTACGGTTATTATTGACTCGTAAAGAAGTAACATATCCGGAGATTATACAAAGTTGTCGTGAAAATTATAGTTATTGCATAACGAATGAAGGCATTGATCATGCAATTGAAGTTTTGCAAGGAAGATTTGTTAAAAACGACGTAGAACTAGAAAAGTATAGTCAGGTTGATATATTGAGAGAAGCGGAGTCTTCACAAATAGGACGCGTACTAGGATATTTCGATCAAATTAATCAAAAGGACTTTTATCGACTGATAAATGATATTATATCGGTGGGACTGGCAAGATATCAGGACAAGTATCAGAAAAACGACGAGACTTCAAATCCATTTGTTTTGTATGAAAAATATACACGACGAGATGTGAGTCTTTTGATGAATGCAGGAAAAGATTTGTCGTCAACAATGTATGGTATGGCGCGAATTGGTGATGATGTATTTATCTTTGTTACATATCATAAAGAAGAAAACAAAGATGAAGAAAAAAGTTATGTGGATGGAAAACCAGATTATGCCGATGAATTTGTTGACAATGTAATATTTCGTTGGGATGCACAAATCAATAATCGTCTTGGCGGAAAATATATGGAGAAGGTTATGACGGCAAGGCATAAACATTTGCTAGTACAAAAAACAGATACAGAAAACAATTTCTTCTATATGGGAGAATTTGATGTGGGCGATGTTTACGAAACAGAAAAAATGAGTAATAAAGGTGTTATGCAGCCTATATGTAAATTGAAGGTGTGTATGAGAACTGCAGTAAGAGAAGATTTGCTGCGATATTTACAAAGTAAAATGGAGGATTAAAGAGAATGAAAACAGTAAGAGTGGTAGCGGCCGTTATCAAGGTAGTAAATAAACAAGGCAATCCTGTTATTTATGCGACGCAAAGAGGTTATGGAGAATTTAAAGATGGTTGGGAATTTCCCGGTGGGAAAATTGAAGCAGGGGAGACTCCGCAAGAGGCGTTAAAGCGCGAAATTATGGAAGAACTTGACACGGAGATTAGCGTGGGACCGTTAATTGATACCATAGAATATGATTATCCGACATTTCATCTTTCAATGGATTGTTTTTGGGCGGAAGTCGTTTCTGGAAATTTGATCCTAAAGGAACACGAGGCAGCAAAGTGGTTAACGAGAGAAGAACTCAATTCTGTTGAGTGGTTGCCTGCAGATGTGGCGTTGATTGATAAGATTGCGGAAAGTTTATCTAAATAATTCAATGATTTTTTGGAAGAAGATAATAAGAATGTCTTATTGCTGGATCAGTTTAAAATGAAAGAATATTTTACTATTGGGAAAGCTAATTAAAAAGGAAGTGGATTTATGGACATAAAGCAGCTGATTGGTGAAACCACAGATTATGATAAAAAGGTTGCGCTCGAGACAAGGAAACCTAAAAGCTGGTGCAAGAGCATCTGGTATAGTAGATGCTCTTGATGATAAGGAATATACCGGAAGTCTAGTTACGCTTTTACAGGCAGGAACGGATTTTGTTAGAAATAATTCCAGGAAGGCGTGGCGCAAAGTTGGTGACGGGTGCGTTGAAATGCCGGATTATCCGGAGCGTGCAGTACTTGAGGGGATAGTAAATGCATTGATTCATAGAAGTTATATGGAGATAGGTAGTGAAGTCCATATAGATATGTTTGATGATAGAATCGAAATATATTCACCTGGAGGAATGGTCAGCGGAATATCCTTAGAGGGAAAAGATTTATTGAAAATCCCATCAAAGCGAAGAAATCCGATATTAGCTGATATATTCAGTCGTTTGAAATACATGGAGCGTAGAGGCAGTGGATTTAAGAAAATATTGGCTGATTATGAGGGACAGGTGGAATTTGATGAGACCAAGATGCCAGTCTTTGATGCAGATAATGATGATTTTACATTGACTCTGTATAATCTGGATTATGGACATAATTATATTATGAATGTAAGTGATATTCAAGGTGATAACAGGATTGATACTCAAGATGGCGCTCAAGGTGGCACTCAAGATGGCACTCAAGGTGGCACTCAAGATAAATTGCAGGAACAAATCTTTGATATGATTAAAGATAATCCTCAAATTTCTACATCAGAAATGGCAACAAAGTTAGGGGTTGGTGTAAGAACTGTGAAGAGAAGAATTAAGCAAATGACGAATATTGTATATGTAGGAAGTGGGTATAGTGGTCACTGGGAGATTAAATAGCGAAGATTTAGGTTGAACCGGAGGTTTGAAATGTATTTTTATGTTAGGCCGTAGGTGGGGGATATAACACATATAAACCTGTAGTTGAAAATATATGCATAAGAAAGGCATCGGAATTGGAAGTGGAACATTTGTTGGATTATATGGTCGGAATATGTAATAGTGACAGAATGGTTGAGTTATTTAAGCGGGTATGTAGAAAGTATATATATTTATATCCGGAAATAATTACATCAGCAATATACACATACAAAGAGATGTATGTAGAAACAGAAAAGGACTGAACTAGTGTAAATGTTTCACAAATCGGCAATGAAACGTTTTGGATGAGCACAATTATGAAATGTGCTTGAATACAAAAAGGAAGGATGAATTAGTAATTATGTACAAAAGCCTAGATGACTCAGCGATTGATTTGCAGCGCTTAGAAAAATGTCTGGCAGAAATAGCTCAAAAAATTACCGAAAGCAATAAACACAATTTGACGGATATAAACATAATATGTGAAGAAGTATTTGGACAGATATTGAACAGATTATTTGAAATTAATCTTATTGCTATTTCGTTAGAGATAAATAGAAATTTTCCGGCGGTAGATTTGATTGATTATGACAATAAAATCGCATATCAGGTAACGACACAAGGTACTAAGGAAAAAATTAATCATACTATAGAAGTTTTTAATCGTCATATAGAAATATTTGACAAGGTTGATGAACTGAATATATTATTTTTAAAGAAGGTTGATGATAAATTATACGAGAATGAAGATGTAGATTTACATAATGGAAAAAAATTTTCTTATGAAAATAATATATTAGACTTTTCAAAACTAATAAAAGAGATAGAAAAGAAAAGTCAAACGGATGAAAATATTTTTGTTAAGATTTATAGAGATATAAGTATGCTATATGATTCTGGGCGTTTGAATTATTCAAGTATTGTACAGAAAACAAATCATTTTAATTTAGATTCTTCTCAAAATTATGCAATTCATTGGAGAAAGGGATTTGGTGATGTTTTACTATCGGCATTTATTCCGACTGGATATGGAGCTTTATTATCTGCAGAGCTGGAATTTCGGAACCATAATATATCAGGTTTTTGTATAACCTTTGATGAAGCGACATTGCTAAGAAGTTATTTCTCAGAAAGAGAAGTTTTTGAAAAGGAACATTTTATTCTGATAGAAAATGAAGAAGATGCACTTGTAATGAGGTTTCAGAATGAATATATAGTTTTGAAGAGATACACGGCATATCATGTGTATCAATTATTTTGTGAATTGAAAAAAGAATATTTAGTTAAAATAAATCAATTGAATAAGATTCTTGGAACAGATAGTCTTGAAAGGGTGGGTGACAAATATTTGTTAAAAGTCATTGATCAGGATTGCTGGGAAAAGATAATTTATTTTGCTCGAAAACATAACTGGATGAATGAAACAAATGATAAGTGGAATATTTTTCATGTAATGACAAAATATAAAATTTGCATTATACCATCAATATCAGGAAAGACAGATCGCAAAATTGCAGCAATAATAACCGTTGAGTCAATAGATGGTTTTAGTCAGAAATTAAACTTATATTGGGAATTGGATTCTAAATATAAAAATTCAGAATTTCTAATGCCGGAGTTATCTAAGGGGTTAGAGGAAAAGTCAATTTGGAAGGCTGATTACGTATTGAGATGGATGGATAATGAGTTGATAAACGCTGCAAACGAGTTTTATGAAAGAGATAATTTAAAAAATAAAAAGCTTTTCAATCAATTAATAAAAATAGTAGGTGCTAGATTGAAAGAATACTTTAAATAGATAGTATCAATGACGATGGACTAAAAGTATGCGGAATAATAGAATAATCAATAATAAAACTTGAATTTAAAACAGGGAGGGCTATCCGTGACAAGGTTAGACATAAAAATTCCAATACGCACACATGACGAAACAGGAAGAGCGGCAGGGTATATTAAAACTAAGTTAGATCATCTAAGTTTTGAATGGTTCTTCTATAATGAAAAGACGACTTTTGCTTCGGAAGTACGAATAATCAGGAAAAAAGGCACTATGTATAAACATGAGTTGCTTCGAATAAAGAAAATGCTGGAAATTCTTCCTCAAAACGCACATTTGATAGATGAGTATAATAGATGTGTTGAACTGGATAAAACGAATTACATATATGATGTAGAGGTGATTTTTTTCGGAGATGTAGCAATTGAAGTGAATACAGAAGAAAATAGTGTTCTATATTATGATGGGTTGAGGGGGGAGGAGTTACAATACAGAGATGCAGATCTTTTAAACAGATACATAAGAAATGATATGTTAGATGATTTCTATGACGAGAACATTAAAAAACTTGTATTAGCGATTGTCATGTCAATAGCGATAGCATACCCGGAAATGAATATTAATTGTGCAACTACAGTGGTTGCATTTGACGGACAAGATTATAAGAGGGAGCAGTTTTTTTCATATTATCCGATTCATAATGAGGCAGCTAAGGAATATGGACAGTTGTTTGAACAGGAAGTATCTTTTGATACCTGTTTCTGTTGGATAAAGAAAAATACAAGTCTGGCGGATGAAAAGGAACAATCCCCCATAATCTTTTCTGCACTGTCATATGTTTTTAATCGGGAAATGCATGAAATATTTGTTTATTCTATTATTGGATTAGAGAGCATCTATGCGGCTGATAACAAAGGAATTTCAAATACATTGCAGAAAAATATCAGCACTGTTTTCCCAAGTATTACAAAAGATATGATAAAGAAACTCTATAGAATGAGATCAAAGTTTGTGCATGGCGAAATTCCGGTTGGCAATTATCATTTAGTAGAAGAAATCATAGAAAATGAAAGAGATTATATTGAATCATCAAGACTAGCCGTTGCCCTGCTCATTGCTACGATCAGGAACTTAATTGAGAACAATGCGACTACAATTAAGTTCAAGGAAATGATTTCTTTTGAATATGATGGTATAATAGGATAAATCATTAAGAATCAATTCCACCAGAAAGGAGCCCATGAAAATGAAAACACCACACACCTATCTCATACTCTCCCTCCTGTGCTTATTCCTGCTGTTCACCCCGCTGACAGCCGCAGCCACCGCACAGGCTTCCGGCAGCGCCCGGCAAGCGAATGCAGCCACCGAGGTGACGCTGTACGACATGGACAGTTCATACGCCGAGGTGGTTTCGGTGCCATCGTCCATGTCCCGGAGTTACCGGATTCCGCAGGGTGATGCGGCGACGTACCGGGTTACATCTGGCAGAAATTATGTGCAGGTGTCAGCGGACGGTCTGGTGACGACTGCGCGGACTTATTGGAAGAAAGGAAATGGTTATTCTTACTCGGTTTCGGAGGGAGAGGATTACGATTACTACACGGTTGAGCCGGGCGATGCGGAAATTACCGTGACCTCCGGAAGTGAGACTTGGACGTTGACCGTGCATGTGAAGGATTACGCCGAGGTTTATGTGGATCATGTGATGGATGCGTACATCACGGCAAATATTACGGCGGATATGAGTGACAGTGAGATTGCGGAGGCGATCGTGAAGTTTCCGGCGCAGTACGATTACAATTACAGATACCAGAGTGCACTCAGCATGGTGATCTACGGAGGCGGCGACTGTTGGGCGAGCACGAACACGATCATCCGGCTGGCAAAGAGAATGGGTTATGATGCCTGGACGAGAAGAGCCAATCAGGATGCCGGGGCAGGCAGTGGTCATGTGAATGCGCTGGTGGAGATCGGCGGCTGTTATTATGAGCTGGAGGCGGGCTATTCTTCCGGAAAGGATGAGAATGGTTTTCGTCCGTATGATGTGAAGAAAAGAGCTTCTCTTTTTAGTTACTACACGACATATGAGAAAAAAGCGGTTGTTTATCAGTATGACGGGAAAACGTCCGAGGGAGAGATTGAGATTCCGTCCCGGCTTGGAGGATATCCGGTGACGGCGTTGGCGAAGTCGGCACTGGCGGGAAAGGATTTTACGAAGGTGGTGCTGCCGGATACGCTGGAGAAGATTGGCGATTATGCGTTTAGTGCCTGCAGCCAGCTGCGGGAGATTACGATCCCGGCATCGGTTGAGGCACTTGGAAACGGTGTGTTTACGCAGTGTGATGCGCTGGAGGAGTTTTCGATTGATCCGACGAATCCTTATCTTAAGGAAACGAATCATGTGATCTATACAGCGGATGGAAAGACTTTGGTTGCGGCGGCAGGAAGAACCGATGAACGTATTGCTGTGCCGTTGACGGTGGAGAAGATTCAAAGCTATGCGTTTTATAATTGTGATACGTTGAAGTCGATTACGATTCCGGGATCTGTCCGGGAATTGGGAGAGGGCTGTTTTGGCGGCTGTGCGCATTTGAACCAGGTGGAGCTGCAGGACGGACTTGAGGTGATTGGCGCATATTGTTTCCGGGATAATTTTGATCTGTCAGTGATCCGGATTCCGTCGACGGTGAAACAGCTTCAGGCGGCGGCTTTTTATGGAGATTACAATCTGAGAAAGATTTATTTTTGTGGCGATGCACCGGAGTTTGGTTCGCAGATCAGTGGTACATATTATGACCGGGTATTTTACGGATGCGCAAAGGGCATGGAAGCGTACTATCCGGCTGCATACAGCACATGGGATGATACTGTGCTTTCGGATCATGACGGAAACGGTGTTGTCTGGGCAAACTGGACGAAGGGCAGCCTGAGCTCGATTGAGGATGCCGAGGTGACGCTCGATCGTGAAATATATGAGTATACCGGTGGGATTGTCCGCCCGGAGAAGATTACGGTTCGTATGGCAGGAAAGCTTCTGTCCGAGGGAGAGGATTATCTGGTGACATATCCGATTGCCGGAGAATATACGGAGGGAACGGCGACCGTCCTGATTATCGGAACCGGAGTTTACCGGGGCGTTAAAGTTGTAAATTATACGATTCGCAGAGCAGGCAACGATACACCGGGCGCCACAGAATCATCGCGTCCGGGAGCAAGCAGCACGCCGGGAAGTACCGAGCAGCCATACCCGGGAGCAAGCAGCACGCCGGGAAGCAGTGATCAGCCATACCCGGGGGCAAGCAGCATGCCGGGAAGCACGGATCAGCCATACCCGGGAGCCAGCAACACGCCGGGAAGCAGCGGGCAGCCATATCCGGGAGCAAGCAGCACGCCGGGAAGCACGGATCAGCCATACCCGGGAGCAAGCAGCACGCCGGGAAACACCGAGCAGCCATACCCGGGAACAACAAGTACTGCCGCACCGGCAAGAACGATGAGTCCGAAGGAAGAGGAGGAGTTTCTGGCGTGGCTCCTCGGATATTCAAAGCCACAGAGAACGGCGACGCCATCAGCCTGTCCTTCTGTCGATGCAGAGGATGAGGAAGAAGATCCAAACCTGGGAGAGAAGTTCATTTACAAGAATGCCGTGTACTGCGTGACCGGAACGAAACAGGTTTCCTTCTGCAGACCGACGAAAAGCAGAAAGCAGGTGACCATACCGGCAAGTGTTGTGTTCTGTCAGAAGAGATATAAGGTGACGTCGATCGACGCGAAGGCATGTGCCGGGGATACGAAGCTTACCCGGGTTACCATCGGGAAAAATGTGACCCGGATCGGAAAGAGGGCGTTCTGGAAATGCAAGAAGCTTAAAAAGGTTATTTACAAAGGAAAAAAGATAAGGAAGAAAAACATCGGAAAACAGGCATTTTCCGGAACAAAAATAAAAAATCATAAAAGAGTATTGTAAGCCGTTGATGCACGAAATGAACTAAGGTTTAAATTTTGCCCGCTGAATAGCGGGCATTTTAGTATAAAAAAGATTTTAATAAACGTCGTTATAAATAATCGCTTCCTTCACGGCATCAGCAGTCGCTTTATCTTTCAGTGCTGCGATGATGGCTCCCGCAAATTCAATGCAGGTACCCATGCCGCGGCTGGTGATCACGTTGTCGTCTGTGACAACCGGCTGCTTCACATAATCGCCGGTCGCAAGCTTGTCTGCAAACGAAGGATAGCAGGTTGCTTTCTTGCCCTCCAGGATTCCAAGCTCGCCAAGAACGGTCGGAGCGGCGCAGACAGCAGCGACCTTCTTGCCGTTTGCGGCAAATTCCTTGAGCTTTTCGCAGAGAGCGGTGCAGGCGCGAAGATTTGGAGTGCCCGGAATACCACCCGGAAGGATCAGCATTTCTGCTTCCTCAAAGTTGACCTCGGAAAGAGTCTTGTCTGCGGTGATCGTGACGTTGTGGGAACTGGTAACCTCTTTCTGATCTGTGATGGATACCATATCAATGGAAATTTTGGCGCGGCGGAGCATATCTACTACCGTCAGCATTTCCACCTCTTCATAACCGGTTGCCAAAAAAATACATGCTTGTGCCATAATGAATTACCTCCTTTATCATTGAAAAGTTTATTGTCTGATTTTATAAAATTGCTGCGTTCCAAAAGAAATTATATTGTCTTATTCGGCAGAATAGTTTGTCTTGCCGGCTTCTCTGTGACAGACCAGACGGCAGATCGGGTTGCCCTTTTGGAAGAATTTCTCTTCGTATTCGGTCATAACGTTATTCGGTGCCGGACCGTTGGCGTGCAGATCGAAGCTGCATTCATCGAGGATCCATCCGGTTTCCTTGATCTCCTCCAGAGAGAAATCGAACAGCGGACGGTTATCTGTCTTGAACTGGATCATGCCATCCGGTGCCAGGAAACGGTCGTACCGCTCCAGAAACTGGCGGGAGGTCAGACGGCGCTTGGAATGGCGGTCCTTTGGCCATGGATCGGAGAAGTTGAGGTAGATTTTCTGAACCTCGCCCGGCGCAAAATATTCGTCAATATCTTCGGCGTCCATGCGCAGGAAAAGAAGATTGTCGCTCTCGAGCTCCTCGCGGTGGTCCAGCGCACGCACCAGAACGCTGGAATATTTCTCGATGCCGATATAATTGATCTCCGGATTCTGACGTGCCATTTCCAGAATGAATTTGCCCTTACCCATGCCGACTTCGATGTGAACCGGATGATCATTGTGGAAATATTCGGCAGCCCATTTTCCTCTGTAATCAGCACCATCGGCACCGTCGGTCTGGATCGTGTATTTGTCTTCTAAAATGCGCTCCTGAGAGCCGGGAATATTTCGTAATCGCATATCAGTCCTCCATCAATAATATATTGAAATAAGCTGCCGGACAGCAATGGTATGGAAATATTGCTATCGTTTTAAATCCTGCAGCATGTCTTTATCCACAAGTAGTTTAAGATAATCGCCGGATAAAGTCAAATTGAAATGCCGCGCATAATTCGTTTTATTTTGGACACACTATCATTGTTATAAAGAAGATTAAGAAAAATGAGGCAACAAGTTGCTCAGAAAAGGAGGCAAGTGTGTAAAAATATTGCTGATGCAATCTTTTTACACAACTATTTGCTTTGGAGTACAAGCAAATAGCTTTGATGGCAGAAGAAAAATCACCTGCGTGAATTTTTCTTCGCCTCTTCGCAACAAGTTGCTCAGAAAAGAGGTAGTTATGGTATTAACAGAAAAAGAAACGGCGGCATTGAAGGATCTGCAGTCACAGGAGAAAATCTGCGCGAAGAAGTATGAGAAATACAGTCAGCAGGCGAAGGATCCGGAACTGAAGAATCTGTTTGAGACGATTCAGAAGGAGGAGCAGAAGCATTACGAATCGCTGGGGCAGGTGCTAGACGGAACCGTGCCGGAATGCGACTGCAATGACAGCAATGGCAAGGATTACACGCCGAAGGCAACGTATATGTCCGATGATAATTCGGAGGATAAGATGAATGACAGCTTTCTGGCGACCGACTGCATCGGCACGGAGAAGTTGGTGTCATCGGAGTACAACACGGATGTCTTTGTGTTTGGCGAGCCGGGGGTGCGCAAGCTTCTGGCAGACATTCAGGTCGAGGAGCAGAATCACGCGGAAATGCTCTATAAGTATAAGACCGTGAACCGCATGTCATAGAGGCAGCTTGCATAAGCAATTGTGCGGTGACGCGCAAAGTGGGCAAGCCCACTTTGTTCCGGTATAGGAAAATGCTCGTAACGTGGTGGAAGCAAGGGCAAAACGCTGGTTTTGCCCTTTTGTTCTTGGACGTATCGTGAATGCTCCGGGGGTAAACACTCCGGGGCGTTTCTACATATATTAAGAAAGTGCTCGCCGGGACTTTTGACACTCCTTTGACGATAACCGTGCCACATGTTATGATTGGGTTATCAATAACGGAGCATGAATGCCGCGTCAGGGGCGGCAGAATGGGGGCACGTATGAAGAAATTTCGATGGGTTGCAATTGTAGTTGGGATGATCCTTGTGGCAGCTATTGTGTTTTGCACGAAGGGAATCCGGCTGGAGCGTGATGAAGGCTCCTCACAGGGAAGGGAGCAGGTGGCAGTACAGACGGAGCTGCCGGCGGAAACGGAGACTACGCCGACCGAAGTGCCGCAGGATGAGACAGTAGATGATCTGGCGGAACAGGTGCCGGAGGATCCGAATCTGACGACGCTCTATGTATATGATGAGGCGGCAGAGTCGTTCGGACTGCAGGACATGGGCTGGTTTGCGGATATCATGGCAAAGCGGTTCGGTGTGAGATTGTATATGCTCAAGCATGTCGCGGCGACAAGGCTGGGCGATGATGTGTACCGAAAAATGGACATAGCGATCTGGGATACAGAGTCATCGTCCTATTATGTACAGGCGAAAGCGGAGGGGCGTCTGGAGGATATTCAGGTGTCGCATATGAAGAACGGAAAGGTAATCTCGATCGGTGTGCGGTCTGTGAATAAGAAGCTGTGCCGTAAGATCGTGAAATATATGAATTCTTCGGAGGCACAGATGGAGGCAACCTACGGTCCGAAGAAGATCTGCTGGTATTACCGGAAAGGAAAGGCGTATCTGACCGAGACGGGTGCGAGATGTATCGTCGATGCAGGCTGTAAGCTGGATGCCGGTCTGTCGGGACGCCGCAGCTTTTCGGAGGGACATTGCCCGATGTCATACCGTCTCGGTGAGATGTCGGACATTGATCCGAAGACCGGGGAGAGCTATGACGTTCTGGAAAAGACGCGCCGCGTGGAGACGAAGGCGAAAAAGGGAGACCGGAATGCCGGTAAGGCTACGGCAGCTCCGAACCTTGCCTGGACTGCCAGAAATGACAAAAAGATTGGCAAGGATGTGTCCCAAATATTGGTCACATATAATATGAGAGGTTATCGTGCACTGGGAACGCGGACACTGGATGCATTACAGTTAAAGCAGGTGACCGAGTGGTTTGATGAGCTTAAGCTGACCAAACGTAAGAAGCCGGCGGAGGGGGATTCAGACTACACATCATGGCAGGATACGAAGGATAATTTCATTCACTACCGGTTAAAGGATGGCAAATATAAGAATGTAATCTATTATCCGCAGACAGAGGTTGTACAGATTGATAAAAAGTGGTATAACAATTCTGTTTCCGTGGAACGGACACCGGCAGACACTTTCGCTAAGGGTGCCGGCAGTGATGGGACTTCATTCTATATTTATGGAAAGAAGTACGATCTGCGGGAGCAGGATGCGAATGTAAAGGCAATCCTGTACTGCGAGGATGTGGGAGCCGATGTTGCAGTGATCTGCCGTTTGAAAAAGGGCGGCGATGCCGCATTTATCTATGACCGCGTGTATCGAAAGTTTATCGCCGAGCGGAAGGGCACACATTTTGCGCTGAGCAGCCGCGAGGACGGCAATACGCCGGAGGACGGCGTTTATGTGGATCCGAAGGGTGCTGTCAGAGATTACACCGGCGCGCTGTATGGAAAAAAGATTGAACTCAAAAAGGGAGAGAAGATCTGCAGTCTGTATCAGCCGGATGGCAAGACGGAGTGGTGGACGATGATCGCAGATATCAGAGCCAATGATGTCCGCAATATCGAGATCGAGAAAGTGTCCGCTCAAAAGACAACGCCCAAAAAGCAGTGACAGAATGACCAAACAGAACGACAAAATGAAATGAGAAAAAGAGGTAAGGAAAGTGCATACATTAAAAAAGTTTATTCCATATTATTCTCCATACAAAGCAGTGTTTTTCCTGGATCTGATCTGTGCGGCAATGATCAGCCTGATCGATCTGGCATATCCGCAGATTCTTCGGACAATGACAAAGACGATTTTTGCGGGGGAGTCCGCTGCGATATTAAAGGCACTTGTGCCGATCGGGCTGGCGATGTTTGCCATGTACATTGTACAGATGCTTTGCAAATATTACGTCAGTTATCAGGGTCATATGATGGGTGCCAATATGGAGCGCGATATGCGGCAGCAGCTTTTTGATCAATATGAGAAGCTTTCCTTTGCTTATTATGACCAGAACAATTCCGGACAGATGATGAGTAAGCTGGTGTCCGATCTGTTTGATATTTCCGAGATGGCACACCATGGACCGGAGAATCTTTTTATTTCACTGATTAAGATCATAGGCTCTTTTGTGTTTCTGTTTCTGATCAATGGACGGCTTGCTGTCCCACTTTTGGTACTCGTATTTTTCATGATTCTGTTTTCGTATGGACAGAACAAACGGATGCAGGCAACCTTTATGGATAACCGGCAAAAGATCGGTGATATCAACTCGAGCTTGCAGGACACATTGGCGGGAATCCGTGTTGTGCAGTCCTTTGCCAATGAAGAAATTGAGCGTGAGAAATTTTGCCACAGCAATGAAAATTTTCTGAAATCCAAGAACGCCAATTATCGCTGCATGGGGACGTTTATGAGCGGCAACCTGTTCTTTCAGGGGCTGATGTATCTGGTGACGCTTGTATTTGGCGGCTGGCTGATCGCGAAGGGTCAGATGGAGGTGGCAGATCTTGCCATGTATGCGCTCTATATCGGAATCTTTATCAGTCCGATCCAGATTCTTGTGGAGCTGACGGAAATGATGCAAAAGGGACTTTCCGGCTTCCGCCGTTTTCTGGCGGTCGTGGAGACGGAGCCGGACATTGTGGATGCACCGGATGCCACAGAGCTGACGGACGTGAAGGGCGAGGTGGAATACGACAATGTTTCCTTTCATTACAGCGATGATGACACGCTGGTGCTGGCAGATGTGTCCTTCCGTATTAAGGCTGGCAGATCGATTGCGCTGGTCGGACCGTCCGGAAGCGGTAAGACAACGATCTGTTCCCTGCTTCCGCGGTTTTATGATGTGACCGGCGGCACGATCCGAATTGATGGAAAGGATGTGCGCAGCCTGACGCTGGAGAGCCTTCGAAATCAGATCGGTCTGGTGCAGCAGGAAGTGTATCTGTTCTGTGGCACGATTCGGGAGAATATTGCGTATGGCAAGCCGGGGGCTTCGATGGAGGAGATCATTGACGCGGCAAAGAAAGCCAATATTCATGACTTCATTATGTCCCTGCCGGATGGATATGACAGTTATGTGGGAGAGCGTGGAACCCGTCTTTCGGGTGGACAGAAGCAGCGTATTTCGATTGCACGTGTTTTTCTGAAGAATCCGCCGATCCTGATCTTAGATGAGGCAACAAGTGCACTGGATAATGAAAGTGAGCGCTGGATACAGCACAGTCTGGAAGAACTTGCGAAAAACAGAACGACCATCACTATTGCTCATCGCCTGTCAACCATAAGGAATGCAGACGAGATCTTAGTGGTGGCCGATACCGGTATTGCCGAGCGTGGTACTCATGACGAGCTGCTGGCGTTAAATGGAATTTATGCACATTATAATGAAATGGCGTAATCCGAATGTCAGAAAAACATAAAGTTTTCTTAAGAAAAACGAGCGGATTTCTTAAAGCTTATCTGTTATCTTGATAATGGGAAACAAAAGACGGATGGCGGGCGCTTGCCGGAACGGATCAAAGCGCCCTGCCGCTTAGAAAGGTGCGATCATTATGAAGAGAAGAGGTAACGTAAGAAGCAGCGAGAAAAAGGGAAACGGTAAGAAAGTGGTTGTCAGCATGATCCTGCTGATCGTGGTGGCATGTGTGGCAGTGTACGGAATTGCATTATATCATGGGACGCCGCATGGCAATGATTATATAGAGATGGAGAATGGAAACGCATCATGACGAAGATATTGTTGGTAGAGGATGACCGGGAGATTGTAAAAAACTTAAGCCTTTTTCTGAAGGAGGAGGGCTTTAGCGTGCAGGCGGTCTCCGGTCAGAAGGCTGCCATGGAGCAGATCGAGGAGCATGGTCAGGAGATAGATCTGGTACTTTTGGATGTGTCTCTTGAGGATGGCAATGGATTTGCGGTGTGTGCCGCGATCAAGGCAAACACAGAGATTCCGGTGATCTTTCTGACGGCATCCGGCGATGAGTACAGCACTGTGACGGGGCTTGATATGGGGGCAGATGATTATATCAGTAAGCCGTTTCGTCCGAGGGAGCTGATCTCGCGCATGAAGGGTGTGCTGCGGCGTTGTGGCAGGACACAGTCGGTGTTAGAGCTGGGCGATGTCCGTGTGGACACGCTGGGCGGCACTGTGACGAAGAACGGACAGGAGATCATTCTGTCGGCACTGGAGTACCGGCTTTTACTGGTGTTTATCAATAATAAGGGAATCGTTCTGACACGGAATAAACTGTTGGAGGAAATCTGGGATGCCGCGGGGGAGTATGTCAACGATAATACGTTGACGGTTTATATCAAGCGGCTGCGCCAGAAGATTGAGGATGATCCGCAGGAGCCTGTGCTGATCCGTACGATCCGGGGCATGGGATACCGGGCGGACGCATAAATTAATGCGTTGGCATAGAAAGGGCACACTGATATTGTGGAATAAATTGCGACAAAATATTACGGCAGGCCAGAAACGGACACGGTCGTTTGGCAGCAGTACAGAAGTGGGGATAATATATGAAGCTATTTCGAAATCCCGAGATCAAGAGGGAGATTCTTTACTATATAATTGTGTATCTGGCAGGAGCAGCGCTGGCATTCCGGCAGCTTGGCGGTAAGGGCGCAGGGATCGTCCTTCTGGCAGGCGCGGCAGCGCTGGTTCTGCATTTGTGTTTTACGGCGAAACGTTACCGGCGGATCGCACAGATGTCCGAAAAGATGGACAGTATTCTGCATGATGACGGAGAAACGCTGCTGCAGGATTGTCAGGAGGGCGAGGTTGCAGTGCTTCACACGCAGCTAAGCAAGCTGGTGCTCCGAATGCGGGAGCAGGCGGGCAATCTTCAGCAGGACAAGATCTTTCTGGCAGATGCGCTGGCAGATATTTCGCATCAGCTCAAGACGCCGCTGACCTCGCTGCAGCTTCTGGCAAGCTTTCTGCAGGAGGATGAAGTCAGCACTGAGCGCCGTCGTGAGATTGCGCGTGATATTGTGACATTGCTTGGCAGGATCGACTGGCTGGTGTATGCACTTCTGAAAATGTCGCGGCTGGACGCCGGAACATCCGGCATGAAGGAGGAGACGGTTTCGGTCGCAGAGCTTACGGAGCAGGCGTATCAGCTTGTTGCGGTGTCCATGGATCTGCGGGATATCCGCTGGGATTGTCAGGTGGAGCCGGGGGTGTCCTTTACGGGCGATATGTCCTGGAGCGTGGAAGCGGTCGGTAATATTTTGAAAAACTGTATGGAATATTCCGAACCCGGCGGGGCAATTCATGTGACGGGAACGGAGAATCCGCTGTATACGGAGCTTGTGATCCGGGATGAGGGCAAGGGGATTGCGCCGGAGGATCTGCCACACCTGTTTGAGCGCTTTTACCGTGGTAAGCAGAACAGCACAGAGAGCGTGGGAATCGGCCTGTCACTGGCACAGAAGATCATCGTGCAGCAGAACGGTACGATACAGGTGAAGAATGCGCCGGATCGGGGGGCGATATTTACGATCCGTTTCTACAAAACAGTGGTATAAGAACGAAAGTGACGAAACTGTCACAATAAAGTCACCGCCCTGTCATCTCATTCCATTATCATCTTATGATGTAAGATGCAAAGGGCAAAAGCAGATAGCAACGGAGTGATCTGTGACATCCGCTGCAATGAAAGCAGAACAGAAAGGAATGAGAAACGATGGAGATATTAAAGGTAGAACATCTGAAAAAGACATACGGAGAGGGAGAGAATGCGGTTCACGCATTGGACGATGTATCTTTTTCGGTAGAGAAGGGGGAATTTGTGGCGATCATCGGACCGTCCGGCTCCGGTAAATCAACCCTGTTGCACATTCTCGGTGCTGTCGATGTACCAACATCAGGAAAAGTATATATGGGCGGTCAGGACGTATTTGCACAGAATGAGGAGGAGCTGGCGGTGTTCCGGCGCCGTCAGGTGGGGCTGATCTATCAGTTCTATAATCTGATCCCGGTATTAAATGTACGTGAAAATATTACGCTGCCGATCCTGATGGATGGGCGCAAGGTCAATGAGAAACGTCTGCAGGACATGATTCACACGCTGCACCTCGAGGGAAGAGAAAAGCATCTTCCGAACCAGCTTTCCGGTGGTCAGCAGCAGAGAGTTTCCATTGGAAGAGCATTGATGAATGCACCGGCAGTTGTGCTTGCCGACGAACCGACCGGTAATCTGGACAGCCGCAACAGCCATGAGATCATGGGACTTTTGAAGGAGTCCAACAAGGCGTACGACCAGACGCTGATCATGATCACGCATGACGAAAGCATTGCCCTGCAGGCAGATCGTATCATTGCGATCGAGGACGGCAGGATCACAAGAGATGAGGTGATCCGGTCATGAATATATTCAATCAGTTTACACTTCGCACACTCCGCAAAAACAAGATCCGTACACTCGTAACAGTTGTCGGTATTGCACTTTCCGTGGCAATGTTTACCGCAGTGACATCATCGATCGCAAGCTTTCAGCAATATCTTCTGAATATGGAAGTTGTCAGAGAGGGTGCATGGGAAGGCAGAATGATGGCGACTGATCTGCAGAGTATTCAGAATATTACGGCAGATAAGCGGGTCAAGGACTGGACGCAGATGGATAATCTGGGCTATGCAGAATTAAAGGACTGTACCAATGATGACAAACCGTATCTGATGATCGAGGCGGTTGATAAGGATTTTACCAAATACAGTCCGATCACGCTGTTAGAGGGAAGAATGCCAAAGGATTCTTCAGAGATCGTGATCTCCAAGCATCTGGAATACAATGGCGGCGTGACATATAAGATTGGCGATACATTAAAGCTTTCGGTTGGAACAAGATACAGCAAGGCACTTTCGGGAGAAAAGTCAGAGGTACTGACGTCAAACGATCCGTACCGCCCGGGGGAAAACGTAAAAGAAAAGTCCTTAAAAACGTACACGGTGGTTGGCATCTGCGACCGCCCGGTGTCCGAGGATTATTCATCGGCGGGGTATACGGCATTTACAAGAAAGGACGACCAAAAGGCGGTTAATTATGATCTGTTTCTGACCTTCAACACGCCGGAACAGAGTTATGATATTATGACGAAATATGCGGCAACCGGTGCGTATAAAACGCATGAAGATCTGCTCTGCTTTGAGGGGAAAAGCACAAATAACAGTTTTAATGCCATTCTTTATTCGATGGGTGCGATTTTGATGGCAATCATTATGGTAGGTGCGATTTCGCTGATCTACAGTGCATTTTCAATTTCGCTCAGTGAGCGTACCAAGCAGATGGGGCTTTTGAAATCCATTGGTGCCACGAAAAAGCAGATAAGGCACAGTGTGGTTTTTGAAGCATGTGTACTTTGTGTGGTCGGCATTCCTCTGGGAATCGCGGCGGGACTTGGCGGGATCGGAATTACGCTTCACGGAATTTCCGGATTGTTACTTAAGCTCTGGTCGGGAGACACGCCGCTCCGTATCCATCTTGTTGTGACATGGCAGGCGATTGCGATTGCGGTTATTGTCAGCTTTATTACCGTGCTGATCTCAGCGATGATCCCGGCCGCAAAAGCGGTGCGCATTCCTGCGATTCAGGCGATCCGCCAGAGTGATGACATTAAGATCCGTGCGGGCAAGGTTAAAACCTCCGGGCTGACATATAAGCTGTTTGGCTTTTCGGGAATGCTCGCCAGCAAGAATTTCAAAAGAAACCGTAAGAAATATCGTACCACGGTATTTTCCCTTTTCATCAGTATTGTGCTTTTCGTCAGTGCGACCAGTTTCAGTGGTTATCTAAAGAAATTGTCCTCCATTGCGGACAGTCAGCAGGAAAGCTATGACATCGGCTGCTCCGTATCGGACAAGGCAGCGAACGGAAAGTCACCATCTGAGATTGCAGCCGGCATGGAGGCGATCGGTTCGGTCGACAGTGTCAGATACCTGAAGGAAAATTATAATCAGCAGATGGAGATTTCGCAGGAATGTCTGTCCGACGAATATCTTTCTTATGTAAAGAAGAATGATCCGGGGCGCATCAATGAAAAGAAGGGGACAGTGAGAATTCCGGTCAATCTGAGCTTTTTGCAGGATGATGTATTCCGTGAATATCTGCAGGAGAAAAATATGGATACGGATGAGTACATGACTACCAATCCGATGAACGCGCTGGTGTGGGATTGTTTTGCTCTGCAAGACGAAAAGAAAATCTATTCCATGGAAATCCTGAAGAAGGATAATGTTGATGCGACGCTTGCCATGGCAAAGGCAGTAAAGGGATATTATTTCAGCTGGCAGGATGGAGATAACTATATTTATAATAGCAATGACAGCGAAGAGAGCAAAATGATCCCGGTGGACAAGGCGACGATCACACATCCGCTTCACCTCGGTAAAAGAATGACGGCAAATGCGCCGGCAGGTGTAAGTATTTCCAAGTGGAATGAGGCAGTCAACGTGGTTCTTCCGTACAGCTTGGTGAAGGATGGGATCCTGCGCGGAGTAGCTGACTCGGAGGGGGGATATACAAGATACATTCTTATGGCAAAGCAGCACGAGAAAGCAAGCACAGATCTTGCGGGATATTATGAGGAGGAGTTGTCCGGCGTGGATTCAGGTACGATCGTTGATGATGCGGCAAGCCGTGATTCTGAGCAGGCGCTGATCCTTGTTCTCGATATTTTCTCCTATGGATTTATTGCGCTGATCTCTCTGATCGCGATCGCCAATGTATTTAACACAATATCGACGAATGTTATGCTGCGCCGTCAGGAATTTGCGATGCTAAAATCCGTGGGCATGACCGGAAAGGGCTTCCGCCGCATGATGAATTACGAATGCATTCTGTATGGTATAAAGGGACTTATATTCGGGCTTCCGGTGTCTCTGGCACTTAGTTTTCTGATGTACAAGTCAATGGTGGATGGCATTGATGTAAGCTTTATGTTTCCGTGGCAGGGAATGCTGATCTCCGCTTTCAGTGTGTTTGCAATTGTATTTATCACAATGCTTTATGCAATGCGTAAGGTCGGCAAAGAGAATACCATTGAGGCACTCCGCAATGAAAATCTGTAATTATAAAAATTGAGCCGTGTATTATTTCTGTAACGTAAAAGTAATGAAATCTTATGATTTTTGTTATGGCGGTTTCAGAAAATACACGGTATAATTAGGGAAACAAACGACATGTTCAAGGGGGGAAGTGCGCGCAATCCGGTAGAACGGATGATCTGCACGGTTGTTTTGTGCCGGCGGTTTTAAGCCGAGGCTCTGAGAAAGGAATGAAAGATTAATATGCAGAATATTATTGTGCTTGACGATGAGAAGGAGATTGCGGATCTCCTGGAGGTGTATCTGACGAATGAGGGTTATCAGGTGTTTAAGTTTTACCGGGCAGAGGGGGTGCTCGACTGCATCCGGGACAATGAGATCTCACTGGCGATCCTTGATGTAATGCTGCCGGATATCGACGGCTTTCAGCTTTGCCGCAAGATCCGGGAGAACTGGTATTTTCCGATCATCATGCTGACGGCGAAGATCGAGGACGTGGACAAGATCACGGGACTGACCGTGGGGGCGGACGATTATATTACGAAGCCGTTCAATCCGATGGAGGTTGTTGCGAGAGTGAAGGGACAGCTCAGACGTTCCCAGACCTATAATCCGTCCATGAGCGGACAGGAAGAGGAGGAGTCCTACAACATCCGCGGGCTGGAGCTGGTGCCGAACATGCACACCTGCTATCTGTACGGCGAGAAGATCGACCTGCCGCCGATCGAGTATGACATTCTCGTTTATCTTTGCCGCCATCTGGGGAAAGTGGTTTCGGCAGAGGAATTATTTGAGGCGGTCTGGGGAGAGAAATATCTCAACAGCAATAATACCGTCATGGCGCATATCGCAAGGATCCGCGAGAAGCTTCATGAGAATGCACGCGCACCGAAGTTTATCAAAACAGTCTGGGGCGTTGGATATAAGATGGATCGGTAAGGATCCGAAACAGGGAAAGGAATGTAAGGATTTATGGAGGGTGACGTTCGTCAAAAGGTTGCAAAGCAGCTTGTAAAAGGATATCTGGTACACATGCTGGTCTATATTGTGGCAGTGCTGGCACTTCTTGGAATCGCCTATTGGTGGTGCAACAGCCAGATCTGGTATTCGTGGGACGAACTTTACCCTCTTGTTCATTGGCTTCATATCAATGTGGTCGCTGTCTTTCTTGGAGTGATGCTGATCGGCTGCGTGGCGATCACCTGTGTTCATTTCTATCAGATGGCACGTATGCTGGAGCTTGTCACTACGGCTGTAGATGACCTGTATTCCAACCGGATCAACAGCGTAAAGCTTCCTGCTTCCCTGCAGGAGGTGGAGCGCAAGCTGAATGAGATCATGATAGGGATCCGTGACAGCCAGCAGGAGGCGAAGGATGCCGAGCAGCGCAAGAATGACATGATCATTTACATGGCGCATGATCTGAAAACGCCGCTGACCTCCGTGATCGGTTATCTGACATTGTTGAAGGATGAGCCGGAGATTTCACAGGAGCTTCGCCAGAAATATCTTGATATTGCCTGGAATAAAGCGGGACGTCTGGAGGATCTTGTCAATGAATTCTTCGAGCTGACCCGTATGAATTTTGCACATATGAGCCTGAATTGCAGCATGGTCAATATGTCGATGATGGTGGAACAGTTTATGTATGAATTTAAGCCTCTTCTGGCGGAGAAGGGGATGGATTATCAGCTGGAGACAGAGTCGGAGATCATGGTGTACTGCGACATCGAGAAGATGCAGAGAGTTTTCGACAACCTGCTTAAGAATGCGATCAATTATGGTTATCCGGACAGCATGATCCATGTTTATTTGGAGAAGAATGGCGAGGAGGGCATGCGGTTGATTGTTCAGAATCATGGACAGACGATCCCTGCCGAGAAGCTGAGCTATCTGTTTGAACAGTTCTTCCGGCTGGACAGCTCCAGAGATTCCCAAACCGGCGGAACAGGGCTTGGTCTTGCAATCGCCAAGCAGATCGTGGAGCTGCACGGAGGTAAGATTTCTTGCGAAAGTTCCAATGAAACAATTGTATTTATCGTGGAAATATGATCGGAGGCACGCCTGACATATGGAAAACCAGACCGGAAAACAACTGAAATATGTACAGATCGTTGAGGAGCTGAAGGGGAAGGTATTGTCCGGGCAGATCCAGCCCGGGGACAAGCTTCCTTCGGAAAATGTTCTTGCTGCTCAGTATCATGTGAGCCGGCAGACCGTGCGCAAAGCGATCGCGATCCTGGAGAACGAGGGCTACGTTTATGCGGAGCACGGAAGAGGAACCTTCTGTACGGAGCTTGTGCGCCACCGGCATGAATCGGGGAACATTGCTGTAGTGACGACGTATTTATCTGATTATATTTTCCCGGAGGTGATCCGCGGGATCGACGATGTGCTGACGAGAGAGGGTTACAGTATCATCCTTAAGAATACGAGAAATTCGCGGACGCAGGAGATACGTTGTCTACAGGAGCTTTTGCAGAAGGATATTGACGGCATTATTATTGAGCCGAGCAAGAGTCAGATCTACTGCAGACATACCGGGCTGTTTGAGCAGCTTAAGCAGTTTCAGATTCCGTATGTATTTATTCAGGGATGTTATGAGCAGATGAAGGATAGTCCGCAGGTGCTGATGGACGACTGTGCGGGTGGCTTTCTGCTTACGAAGCACCTGATTGAGCAGGGGCACCGGCAGATCGCCGGTGTTTTCAAGGCAGATGACATGCAGGGGCAGAACCGCCACAAGGGTTACGCCAGGGCGCTCGCCGAGGCGGGGATCGCATACGATCCGGACAAGGTTGTCTGGTTTTACACGGAGGATCGTGCACTGCACCCGTATGAGAAGCTCGGACAGATGGTGGCTGACGGAGTGCTGATGGATGGGGTTGTATGCTATAATGACCAGATCGCATTTGAGGTGATCCGTGCGCTGCAGCACGCAGGAGTGCAGGTGCCGGAGGATGTCTCGGTGTGTGGCTACGACAATTCGCCGATGGCGCATTCGGGGGAGCTGCGGCTGACAACGATCGCGCATCCGCAGGAACGTCTTGGCGCGATGGCAGCAGAGCTTTTGCTGCGGCTGATCGGCGGTGAGGAGCCGGGTGACGATAAGATTCTGGTGGAGCCGGAGCTTGTTATTGGCAATTCTACGATTTTAAGAAAAAACAACTTGTAAATACGAGTGTACAAGTTGTATCATGAGAATATAGAACAAACGGAGGAACAAGGCAGTGTGTCCGGGAGGGATGACCGCCTTGTTTATGTTATTCCGAAGGAGATCGTATCAGGGGATATCGGTGTAACTGTATATTTTGGGAAAGGCATGGTGAGTAAGATGAATGCAAAGGAAAGTATCTTAAACGGAAAAGCAGCACTTGGTATTGAGTTTGGATCCACCCGTATTAAGGCGGTGCTGATCGACGAGAACTGCGAGGCGCTGGCAGTTGGTTCCTATCATTGGGAGAATCAGCTTGTGGACGGTATCTGGACCTACAGTCTGGAGATGATACATACCGGTCTGCAGGCGTGCTATAAGGATCTGGCGGACAAGGTACGTGCACAGTACGATGTACCGCTTACGAAGCTGGCGGGCATCGGCATCAGCGCAATGATGCACGGCTATATGGCATTTAATAAGGAAGATGAGCTGTTGGTTCCATTCCGGACATGGCGTAATACCATGACGGAGGAGGCTGCGGCGAAGCTTACCGAGGAGTTTCAGGTCAATGTGCCGGAGCGCTACAGCATTTCACATCTGTATCAGGCAATCTTAAAGAACGAGGAGCATGTGAAGGACATTACGTTTTTCACAACGCTTGCCGGTTATATCCACTGGCAGCTCACCGGACAGAAGGTACTTGGCGTCGGTGATGCGTCCGGTATGTTCCCAATCGATTGTGCGACGAAGGATTATGACGAGGAGAAGCTTGCGAAGTTTGATAAGCTCATCGAGGGATATCATTTCCCGTGGACATTGCGTGAGATCCTGCCAAAGTCACTGACTGCGGGAGAGGAAGCAGGCGTGCTTACCGTGGCAGGCGCAAAGCTGCTCGATCCGACCGGTACACTGGAAGCGGGCATTCCGCTTTGTCCGCCGGAGGGCGATGCAGGTACCGGTATGGTCGCAACCAACAGTGTGAAGATACGCACAGGAAATGTTTCTGCGGGAACCTCAGTCTTTGCAATGATCGTTATGGAGAAGGAGCTTCAGAAGCTTCATACGGAGATCGATCTTGTGACAACACCGGCAGGCGATCTGGTGGCAATGGTGCACTGCAACAACTGTACCTCAGATATCAATGCGTGGGTCAACCTGTTCGGAGAATTTGCAGCGAAAATGGGTATGCCGGTGGTTGACAAAGGGAAATTATATGATCTGCTGTTTAAGGTTGCATTAGAGGGCGAGCCGGACTGCGGCGGACTTCTTTCTTATAACTACTTCTCCGGCGAGAGCATTACCGGCTTTGATGAGGGACGTCCGTTGTTTGTCCGTCATGCAGATGATAAGCTCAGCCTGGCGAACTTTATGCGCGCGCATCTGTTCACGGCGCTTGGTGCATTGAAGAACGGTCTTGACATTCTGCTCAAGGAGGAGAATGTGCCGGTTGATAAGATTTACGGGCATGGTGGCTTCTTTACCGTGCCGGGGGCCGGTCAGAAGATCATGGCAGCAGCGATGAATACGCCGGTTTCCGTGATGGATACGGCAAGCGAGGGCGGTGCCTGGGGCATTGCCGTGCTTGCTCAGTACATGGTAGACGGAGCAGACGAGGCGCTGGCAGATTATCTGGATCATCAGGTATTTGCCGGTCAGACGGGAACAACACTGGAGCCGGATCCGGCAGACGTTAAGGGCTTTGACGACTTCCTGATACGTTATAACAAGGGACTTGCGATCGAGCGGGCTGCCGTAGAGAGCATATAGAGTATATAAAGGCAGTGTATGTATATATAAAAAGTGTATGTATAAACATGAAAGTGAAGCAGAAAGGGGCAATTGCGATGTTAGAGGAATTAAAACAGCAGGTATACGAAGCAAACATGGAGCTTCCGAAGAGAGGACTTATTACATATACATGGGGCAATGTCAGCGGCATTGACCGTAAGACCAATTATTTTGTCATCAAGCCGAGCGGCGTTGACTACGATAAGCTGAAGCCGGAGGATATGGTTGTGATGGATCTGAACGGCAATAAGATCGAGGGCGAATATAAACCGTCCTCCGACACTCCGACACATCTGGAGCTTTATCTGAGATATCCGGAGATCGGTGGTATTGTGCACACACACTCGCCGGAGGCAACCGCATGGGCGCAGGCGGGACGTTCCATTCCGCTGTACGGAACCACGCATGCAGACTACTTCTATGGAGAGATCCCTTGTGCCAGAAGCCTGACTCCGGAGGAGATTGACGAGGCATATGAGGCCAATACCGGTCTTGTCATCATTGAGACATTTGAGCTGGCGGGCTTAAATCCGATGTACACGCCGGGCATCCTCTGCAAGAACCACGGTCCGTTTACCTGGGGTAAGGATGCGGCAGAGGCGGTTCACAACGCAGTCGTGCTGGAGGAGGTTGCGAAGATGGCGACCAAGACCGAGCTGATCAATCCGAAGGTACAGCCGGCACCGGACAGTATCCGCGACAAGCATTTCTTCCGCAAGCATGGAGAGAATGCGTATTATGGACAGTGATCGGGAAAGTGAACGATACATGATATTTCAAAAACGAATAATGAATAAGATTTTATGGGTGTATGAAAATGCACCCATTTTTTGCTTTTGCATTATAGTTTCGGGGATTAAAGATAGCCAATTTTATATGGATTTGATACAATAAAACTAAAAAGAAAGGACTCGGGATCAGTAAGAAAGGGGGAGCATTTATGTACAAAGTATTTTTGATCGAGGACGAGATCGTGATACGGGAAGCGCTGGAACGGATGATTCCATGGAATGAATATGGTTTTGAACTGGTAGGAAAGGCAAAGGACGGAGAGATTGCGCTTCCTATGATACGCAAGACAAAACCGGACGTGCTGATTACAGATATTAAAATGCCGTTTATGGATGGTCTGACATTAAGTGGCATAGTGAAAAAGGAATTTCCGGATATTCGTATTGTGATCGTTAGTGGGTATGATGACTTTGAATATGCCAAAAAAGCGATTGCTCTCGGGGTGGACGACTATCTGTTGAAGCCGATCGCTAAGGCGGAGTTTGTCAATGTTCTTCAAAAAATTTATCAGGATTTTGAAGAAAAGGGGAAACAGCAGGATTACTATGAAAAATTCGAACAGGAATTTAAGAAATATGAGAATCATTCCAGACGTGATTTCTTTGAATTGCTTGTAACGAAGCATGTGGATCTGCAGGAGATTTACGAGAAGGCAGAAAAGCTTTCGTTTGATATTATGGCAGAAAGTTACAATATGGTGTTTTTCTCGTTGTCAGAGAGCAAAGACACAGATACGGTTGATCAGAGGTATTCGCAGAGAGTGGCAGATCTTCAGAAGCAGATTGATGATGCACTGCAAAAAGAAAAGGAGCTTTATGTGTTTCGCAATCAGACCTTCAGCTATGTGGTGCTTTTGATGGGAGATCATGAAAATATACAGGAAAGAACGAAACAGTGTGTAAAGCTGCTTCAGGATATTCTTGAAAATGATCAGAGCGGACTGGAGTGGATCGTGTGTGCATCAGAACCGGTGGAACGCCTGAGTCAGCTTCCGGAGTGTTATAAGAAGGGCATGCAGATATTTGCATACCGTTATTTGGGATATTCCCATGTCGTGTCGTCGGATATGGTTCCGGTGGGCGAGCATGAATCGGAGAACAGTGAGATCAAGGATCTGGTCAGCGTAGACAGTAATGTGGTGAATCCGGCGATATTCCAGAATTTCCTGTGCAATGCATTGGAGAATGAGGTGGAGGAGTTCGTGGACAATTATCTTCAGATGGTCGGAGAATCCGCACTGAAGTCGAAAATGTTCCGGCAATATATATTGTTGAACATTCATTTTTGTATTGTATCGTTTCTGCAGAAGCTGGGCTATGAAAAGGAAGCAGCAGACAACTCGCTGCTGGAGGCATCCGGAATGAGTCAGCCGTTAGATATTGACCGGATTGAGGGAAGTATCTCTGCATCGTTAAAGCAGGCGATACAGCTGCGCGAAGAAAAGAGCAAGGGAAAATATCAAAATGTTTTACAAAATGCAGTTCAATATATGGAAGAAAACTTTGCAGATGAAAATCTTACCTTAAATAAAGTGGCATGTGTGGCAAATGTCAGTGCAAATCATTTCAGTGCAATGTTCAGCCAGAAAATGGGACAGACCTTTATCGAATACCTGACCTCTCTGCGTATGCATCGGGCAAAGGAGCTTTTACGCTGTACCGACAAACGTTCCGGAGAGATTGCATTGGAGGTCGGTTATAAGGATTCGCACTATTTCAGTTTTCTTTTCAAAAAAACGCAGGGATGTACACCGAGTGAATATCGTAATCAGGGGGCGGTTTAGTGAAGAAGCATCGAAGAACATATGAAGAGTTAAATCTTGACAAGAAAATACAATATCTGATATGGACGCTGGCAATCCCGATGGTATTCTGTATTTTGCTGCCGGTGGTATCCATGTTTATTTCGATTGGAAATTATTCAACGATCACACACAATATGAATCTGAGCAGTGATTTCAGTTTGAATTTTAAGGAAAATATGGATCTGAAAATGTATCACTACTGCGTTGGAAGTGCAGAGCAGAAAACACTTCCGATGAAGGATGTCAACAGGGCGATTCGTCTGGCGGAGGAACTGGAGCAGACAACAGTGCGTAAGGAAAGTAAACGTGCGATAGAGTTAGTGCTTCTTGACTGCAAAAATCTGAAAAAGAAAATGCGTGCGATAGAGGCAACGAAAGGGTACGATTCCAGACAGACGCAGCTCACGAATAATATTTATGTACTCACGGAGCTGGCGCAGAAAGCAATGGGAGATTACATATATTATGAAGCAGGATATCTGAAGCAGGTTGAGGATGATATGTTTGTGAGGATCCTGACAGTCGGTGTTTTGCTGGGCATTATTGTTGTCCTTGTGGTGGCATTTGTTCTTAAGAAGTCTTTCCGGCTCGCAAAAGAGATTACGGATCCGATTGCCAGTTTAAGTGAGAATGTACGTAAAGTGGGATATGGAGATTTCCGGATACAGTCCGTGGAGACAAATGTGATCGAAGTGAAAAACCTGAATCAGGGTGTCCAGAAAATGGCACGGCGTATTGAGACACTTTTACAGAATGTTCAGGAAGAAGAACGGAAACAGCACATGATCCAGCTGGAACTCTTGCAGGCGCAGGTCAGCCCTCATTTCCTGTACAATACGCTTGATACGATCGTTTGGATGGTCGAAGCAGATATGCATGATGAGGCGATTGAAATGCTGACGCATCTGTCTGTTTTTTTCCGGACCGTGCTGTCAAAGGGAGAAGACGTTATTTCTCTGGGGGATGAGGTGTTACATACCAGGAGCTACCTGGAGATCCAGCAGATCCGTTACAGTGATATTCTGGATTACAGCATTGACCTTCCGGAAGGGTTCTCAGATATCCGTCTGCCGAAAATGACGCTGCAGCCGATCGTAGAAAATGCATTGTATCACGGTGTTAAGGAAAAGCGCGGAAAGAGCAGCATCCGGATTTTCTTTGAGGATAACGGAGAAGATATTGTAATGCAGGTGAAAGATGATGGCATCGGTATGACACAGGAACGGCTGGCAGAGGTTCAGGAGGGGCTTCGCAAAAAGGAGGGTGTAGGCTTTGGTATGTCCGCCGTGGAGGAACGCCTGAAGCTCTATTATGGGGAAAAGTACGGTATTGACATAAGTTCAAAATATAATGAGGGGACAGTTGTGTGTATGCGTATTCCGAAAAATTTCAACTTTTCCAATAAAAAAATAAACTAAATGAAAAAGCAGATAAAATAGTAAACTTTTTGCATAAGTATCTTCATGGTAAATGAGCAAAAAATATCTATAATAATAATTGTAGATGACATACAAACTCAATAAAAACAGAGGAGGAAAATGATATGAGAATAAAGAAAATATTATGTTCTGCATTATTAGTATCCTGTATGGTATTTGCAATGACAGCATGTGGCTCCAAGAAAGCCGCCCAGACAGGGTCAGATGCCAAGAGTGGCAATATCACAGTTGGATTTTCGCAGGTAGGAGCTGAGTCGGATTGGCGTACCGCAAACTCAACATCCATGAAGGAAACCTTCAGTGAGAAAAACGGTTACACACTGATTTTTGACGATGCACAGCAGAAACAGGAAAATCAGATCAAAGCGATCCGAAATTTCATTCAGCAGGAAGTTGATTACATCGTATTGGCACCGGTAACAGAAACCGGATGGGACACCGTATTAAAAGAAGCAAAGGACGCCGGAATCCCTGTGATCATCGTTGATCGTATGGTTAAGGTTTCTGACGAAAGTCTCTACACAGCGTGGGTTGGTTCAAACTTCGAACTGGAAGGTAAGAAAGCAGCCGCATGGCTGAAAGCTTATCTGGACAAGACAGGACGCGGAGACGAACAGATCAACATTGTCGATATTCAGGGAACCATCGGAGCTTCTGCCCAGATCGGACGTACGAAGGGGCTTGAGGATGCCTGCAAGGAGAACAAAAACTGGAATCTTCTGGCAGAGGAAACCGGAGAGTTTACACAGTCCAAAGGACAGGAGGTTATGGAATCCCTGTTAAAGAAGCATAAGGACGATATTGACGTAGTATACTGCGAGAATGATAATGAAGCATTTGGAGCAATTGATGCGATCACTGCAGCCGGAAAGACAGTTGGAACAGGAAAGGACGATATCCTTGTAATGTCCTTCGATTCAACAAAGACCGGTCTGACGGATGTAAAGGATGGCAAGATCATTCTTGATACAGAGTGTAACCCACTTCACGGTCCTCGCGTAGAGGAGATCATCAAGGCTCTGGAAGCCGGAGAGACACCGGAAAAGCAGCAGTATGTTGATGAGGAAATCTTCGCAGCAGTCGAAGATGTAGACAGTGTTAAGGTTGAGGATCAGGACTATAGTGTTACAGTAGTGACAGACGATGTGATTAAAGGACGCGCTTATTAAAATCTTCATAATAATCTCATAAAAAGCAACGCTAAAAGTGTTTCAGAAATAGCGCAATATAGAAGCCGCCAAAACTGTATTGCGCTATTTTTGTACCCTTTTCCGCAGAAAGCAGGTGGAATGAAATGGCTCAGAACGAAATATTAACAATGAAAGGCATTACAAAAACTTTCCCTGGGGTTAAAGCTTTATCGAATGTGGATTTCAAATTGTGCAAAGGGGACATTCATGCTCTGATGGGAGAGAATGGAGCCGGGAAATCAACACTGATCAAAGTGCTGACAGGAATTTATCCCTTTGATGCCGGGGAAATCACAATGGATGGCAGACCGATGGTGAATCGATCGCCGCAGGACGCACAGAATAACGGGATCAGTACTGTATATCAGGAAGTCAATCTTTGTCCGAATCTTACTGTGGCAGAGAACCTGTTTATCGGAAGAGAACCAAGAAAGCTTGGTATGATCAACTGGAGTGAAATGAATGCAAGATCCAGAAAACTGCTGCAGTCGTTAGACATTGAGGTCACACCGACAACGCTCCTGGATGAGTGTTCTATCGCAATTCAACAGATGATCGCCATTGCAAGGGCAGTTGATATGGAATGTAAGGTTTTGATTCTGGATGAACCGACCTCTTCCCTGGATGAGGATGAGGTTGAGAAACTGTTTGTCCTGATGAAAAAGCTTAAGGCAAAAGGTGTTGGAATCATATTTGTAACACATTTCCTGGAACAGGTATATGAGGTCTGCGATAAGATCACGGTTCTTCGAAACGGAGAGCTTGTCGGTGAGTATGACGTGGAAAATCTTCCGAGAGTCCAGCTGGTTGCCAAAATGATGGGCAAGGATTTTGATGACCTGGCAGATATTAAGAGTGAGAGGATCGGCTCGGTCAAAGAAGGAGAATCCGTTATCGAAGCAAAGGGAATTTCTCATCATGGAACGATCAAACCGTTTGACATGATCTTTAACAAAGGAGAAGTAGTTGGTCTTACCGGTCTGCTTGGCTCCGGACGTTCCGAGATGGTACGTTCCATTTATGGTGCAGACAAGGCGGACTCCGGTGAAATCCGTGTATTTGGCAAAAAGGTAAAGATCAATACACCGTTAGATGCCATGAAAGCAGGAATGGCATATCTTCCGGAGGATCGCAAAAAGGATGGAATCCTGGCAGATCTTTCCGTAAGGGAGAATATTATTATTGCGCTTCAGGCAAAACGCGGCATGTTCCATCCGATGAAACGAAAGGAAATGGAGGATGCGGCAACAAACTTTATCAATTTACTGCAGATTAAAACGGCAAGTATGGAAACACCGATCAAGAGTCTGTCAGGAGGAAACCAGCAGAAGGTTATTCTGGGTAGATGGCTTTTGACCAATCCGAGATTTCTGATCCTGGATGAGCCGACCCGTGGTATTGATATTGGAACGAAGACGGAGATACAGAAGCTGGTGCTTCGGCTGGCTGACGAGGGTAAGTCAATTGCATTTATTTCTTCCGAGGTGGAAGAGATGCTTCGTACCTGCAGCAGAATGGCAGTTCTTCGTGACGGCAAAAAGGTTGGCGAGATAGAGGGCGATGATCTGACACAGGAGAAGATCATGGAGACCATAGCAGGAGGTGAAAAGTCCAATGAGTAACGAAAAGAAAAAATTTAATTGGAAAGCGGTTACACAGCATCATTTGTTTTTACCAATTGTCTGTCTGCTTGTTGTACTTTTAGTAAATGTGATCAAGACGCCGGATTTCTTTGTAATATCCATGAAGGGCGGTGTCCTGTACGGGTATCTGGTTGATGTTGTCAATCGTGCCTCAGAGCTTGTGATCGTAGCAATCGGAATGACTCTGGTTACGGCGGCATCCGGAGGACAGGATATCAGTGTTGGAGCAGTCATGGCGGTGGCGGCTTCGGTATGCTGCCAGATATTATCCGGAGGACAGGTGTCGACAGATACGCTGATGAACTCCATGGCATTAGCTATTATTGCAGCAATCATTGTTGCAGGTCTCTGCGGTGCATTTAATGGATTTCTTGTGGCGAATCTGGGAATCCAGCCAATGGTTGCAACGTTAATTCTGTATACGGCAGGAAGAGGAATCGCGCAGCTTGTTACAAAGGGACAGATCACATATGTCCGTGTCGATTCCTTTAAGGTAATGGGCGGTTACATTGGAAAATGTCCGATACCGACACCGATCTTTTTCGCCATTGCAGCAATCATACTGATCAATATTATATTGAAAAAGACAGCGCTTGGTCTTTACATTGAGAGTGTTGGAATCAACGGTTCCGCATCACGGCTGGTTGGTCTGAACTCCACGATGATCAAATTCCTGACTTATGTCATCTGTGGTGTACTTGCAGGTGTGGCAGGAATTGTTGCTTCCAGCCGGATCTATTCCGCTGACGCCAATAATATCGGATTGAATCTGGAGATGGACGCGATCCTTGCAGTTGCACTTGGAGGCAATGTTTTAAGTGGTGGTAAATTCAGCATCATGGGATCTGTCATCGGAGCTTATACGATCCAGGCGCTGACAACCACGCTTTACGCAATGGCAGTTTCTGCGGATCAGCTTCCGGTTTACAAGGCAATCGTTGTCATCATCATTGTTGTGATCCAGAGCCCGGTATTTCGCAGAAACATGGAAGCATGGAAGCAAAAAAGAGCTTTAAGGAATAAAGCGATGGAAGGTGGTCATTGATATGGAAAAGAAAAAATCAAAAAAGAAAATTAATAGCAGTACATTCCTGTTGATGATTACAATCGCATTATTTGCAGTAATGTATATTGCGGGAATGATAATATTCAACGACAAAGGCTTTGCAAAACCGCAGATGTTCATGAATCTCTTTATTTCCAATGCTGGTCTGATCGTGATCGGATGTGGTATGACACTTGTAATGATTACAGGCGGAATTGATATTTCTGTCGGCTCGGTCACTGCACTGGTGTGCATGTCTGCGGCTTATGCCATGGAAAATAAAGGAATGAGCGCCGTGGCAGCAGTTGTGATCTCTCTTCTGATCGGTACACTTTTCGGAATCGTTCAGGGTTATCTGGTAACATATCTGGAGATCCAGCCGTTTATCGTAACACTTGCCGGAATGTTCTTCGGGCGCGGGCTGACGGCAGTGATCAGTACAGACATGATCGCTATCCAGAATAAAACATTTTTGAAATGGGCAAACTACCGGATCAACCTTCCGTTTGGAACATATAACCGACGGGGAATCTTTATTCCGGCGTACATATATCCAACGGTGATCATAGCGCTGGCGGTAGTGATCCTGATCACGATCATGCTGAAGTTCACAAAGTTTGGCAGAAGTCTTTATGCCATCGGCGGCAATCAGCAAAGTGCTGTTATGATGGGCTTAAATGTAAAACGAACCAAGATGAAAGCATATGTGCTGGACGGCTTCTTAGCCGGTCTGGGCGGCTTCCTGTTTTGCTTAAACAGTTGTGCAGGCTTTGTAGAGCAGGCAAAGGGACTTGAGATGGATGCGATCGCTTCTGCGGTCATCGGTGGTACACTGTTAAGCGGTGGTGTTGGAACGGTAATCGGAACCCTGTTTGGTGTACTGATCAACGGTACTATTTCCAGTCTGATCACGACACAGGGAACACTGTCTAGCTGGTGGGTAAGAATTACATTATCTGCTCTGCTTTGCTTCTTTATTGTATTGCAGGCTGTGATCGCCGCAGTAAAAAGAAAGAAAAAGAAGAAATAAAACAAGAAACAACTATAATGATAATATGCCAGAGAAACTGTCCTGCAAGCGGTGGATTGCTTGTGGGGCAGTTTTTACTCGTTTTAATTCGATCTAACTCGATTTAATTCATTCTAATTCGATTTTAACTCGTTTTAACTCGACAAGTTGAATTAAATTAAAATTTTAACTCGACAAATCGAGTTAAAATGAGTTAAAATGAATTAAAATAAAAAATGAGGAGGAGTTACAATGCGGACAGTTCCTACAAGGGAAATGTTGGATGTGGAATTTAAAAGTGATGTGAAATGTTATTCGGATCATGATTTAATAGAAGAGATTGTTGGTATGGCGAATACCGTTGGAGGGATTTTGTATCTCGGTGTAGAGGATGATGGTACGATTACCGGCGTTCACAAAAAGCACAAGGATGCAATTGGAGTTACCGCTTTGATTGCTAACAGCACGGTTCCGCCAATTTCGGTCAGAGCGGAAATTATCACGGAGGAGGATCGGGACATTCTTAAGATCGAGATACCAAGAAGCCGTGGTGTGGTGTCCACGACTTCAGGCAAGATTTTGAGAAGAAGATTAAAGCTTGACGGAAGTCCGGAAGTAATTCCGATGTACCCGTATGAGATTCCGTCGAGATTGTCGGAATTGGGGATGCTTGATTATTCAGCCCAGCCTCTGCCGGGTGCAACACTAGAAGATTTTGATCCAAATCAGCGGGTCAGACTGAGGAAGATCATTCGGAGCAGACAGGGAGGAGAGAAAACGCTCCTCGCACTTCCTGACGATGAGCTGGATATTGCATTGCACTTTGTGACAGATGTTGCAGGGAAGTATGTTCCGACGGTCACGGGAATGCTTCTGATCGGTAAGGAAGATCGAATTGCAGAATTAATACCGACAGCGCGGGCTTGCTTTCAGGTGCTGGAAGGGACAGCCATCCGAATTAATGAGGATAGTACAAAATGTCTGCTGGAGCTCTTTGAAACATATGAAACGTATATAAAAGCATGGAATCCGGAAAGAGAAACGGAATATGGATTGTTTCGAATACCTATTCCTGAATTTGACTGGGCTGCGTTTCGTGAAGGATTAGTCAATGCATTTTGTCATAGGGACTATACGATGCTGGGGGCGGTGAGGGTTCTGATCGATGATGAAGGAATGACCATCAGCAACCCGGGCGGATTTATTGATGGTGTAAATCTGAAAAATCTTCTTACTGTCGAGCCGCATGGGCGTAATCCGGCACTTGCCGATGCGATGAAGAGGATTGGACTGGCAGAGAAAACAGGAAGAGGAATTGACAGAATTTTTGAGGGCTCTATTGTATATGGCAGACCATGGCCGGATTATTCAGAGTCTACAAGCCGGAATATCAAGTTATTTATTCAGAGAGCAAAAGCGGATCTGCCTTTTGCAAAATTCGTTGCGGATGAGCAAAACAGACAGGGAAGATCGTTGTCGATTTACACATTGATGATTCTTTCTGTTCTTTATAATGAAAAACGAAGCACGATAGACCGGATTGTTGAAATGACAAATTTAAGTGAGAATAAAGTCCGATCAGCGATGGAGATTATGGTGGAATACGGGCTTGTAGAGGCATCCGGCAGAGGAAAGAACCGCTCATATATTTTGGGAAAAAAGATTTATCGGGAAAACGATGAAGCGATTCAGTATGTGCGCCAGACGGATATTGACAGCATACGATATCCTGAGCTTGTGATGAAGCTTGCCCATACACAAAACGGAATTATATCAAAGCAGGATGTAACGGAACTGTTAAACGTAACACCAACGCAGGCATATACGATTATCAAAAAGCTGCAGAATGAGGGTAAGCTGGAGAGAATATGCAGCGGAAAGTATGCGAAATACCGAATGGTATGAGGAAAAAGGAATAATCTTATTACCGCACATTTGAACGGGGGCAACGGATTTTGTTGCCCTTTGTTTGATTTTTAAGAAATATTAAAAATATTCCATTTAATTGAGACAAATTTTAAAAATCCTGAAGACTTTCTCTCCCGCCACTCGTTATATATAATGAGAGGGGGACAAAGGAGGTGATGAGACTTGACGGACAATTCCATACAGACAAAGCGGCTGGAGATCGCGCTGGAGCAATATGAGCGGCTGATCTTTTCCATCTGCTATCGTATGGTAGGTGATTATTTTGACGCCCAAGATGTGACGCAGGAAACATTTCTTACATATTACAAAGTGCTGGAACGCTTCAATGGACAGAACGAGAAAGCATTTTTAACAAAGATCGCTACCAACAAATGTCTGGATTTCCTGAAGCAGAAGCGGCGGAAGGAAATGCCTTCCGAGGATGAGGTGCTGGAAAGCCGGGCCGGGACAGTTTCATCGCCGGAGGAACGATTTCTGGATGAAGAGATCAAAGGGGAACTACAACAGGCGTGCCGCGATCTGAAGCCGCCGTATGGACAGGTAGCGTATGAATTTTACTGCTGTGACCATACAGCGAGGGAGATTGCAGACATGCGGGGCGTGAAGCTGAAAACCGTGCAGACGCAGATCGGCAGGGCGAAGAAAATGCTTCAGAAGAAATTGAAACACCGGATAGCAGAACTATGAAAGGAGGCGCATTATGGCACATATTACGGAAGAACAGATCCGAAAATATTATCGGCATGAATTAGAGCAGGCGGATGAAATTGCATTGTTACATCATGTGGCACAGTGCGAATACTGTGCAGGAAAGCTGGCAGCAGGACTCCCGGAAAGTCAGGTGTTATCCGTGCCGCGGGGGCTTCGGACAGAGATTCTGGAACAGGCAGACAGGATTCCAGGAAGGCGTCAGCGGCAGCGGGAATATTACCGTTATTGCACCAGAGTGGCACTTGGCATGTGCATGGCACTGGGACTTATGGTGTCTGTGAATTTCATGGACAACAGTGCATGGCAGCGGGTGGCATCCTGGAAAAATGCTGTGACAGAGCTTTCGACACAACGAGAGCGGACGGCTTCCTCGGATGAGGCGGCAAGAAAGCAGCAATATGAAAAGGAGCAGTCCAAGAGGCTGCAGGAACAGAAGGAGAAGCAGCGAAAATATTTAGAGCAGCGAAAACAGGAAAGAACCGAACCGGACAGCCGCCGGGGTGCGGAAAAATGGTTTGATCAATTTAAATAAGGAGGCTTATTGTAATGAGAAAGAAAAAAAATCCGTTTTTAACGTTTTGTTTTGCATGTATCCCCGGAGCCGGACAGATGTTTCTGGGATTCTTTAAGCAGGGTGTCAGCCTGATGTCAACATTTATTGTTGTGGCGCTGCTGTCCAGCATGTTCTATGATATCCCAATCTATCTGTTTGATTTTGTGATCTGGTTTTACGCATTTTTTGATGCGATCAACAAAAATGCGATGACGGAAGAGGAATTTGCGGCACAGGAAGATAAGTTCATGTTTGTGGATGGTCTGGATGCTTTGCCGAAGCTGAATGCCGGCAAGAGAAGAAAAGGTCTTGCGGCAGTGCTGATCTGCCTTGGTGCATATCTTCTGTGCAACGATGCACTTTCCATCCTGACGCGGTTTGATATCTGGATTCCGTACGCGGTCAATGAAATGATCCGCAGAGATCTTCCGCAGCTTATCGTAGCATGTCTTGTGATCTGGTTCGGAATCCGTCTGATCCGCGGCAAAAAGGAAGATCTAACAGAGGATGAGAGGAAATATCTGGAAGGGAGAGATGAGAAATGAGACAGCGAAGGATAGGAACGGTAACACTGGGACTTACGCTTGTGGCATTTGGTGTCCTGTTTTTGGTACACATCTTTGGCGGTGTATTGGATTATATACTAATATTCCATTTTTGGCCGGCGATTCTGGTTGTGCTGGGCGTTGAAATATTATTTTACACACTCATATCTCCGACCGGAAATGAAAAATATGATTTTGGCGCACTTGTGATCCTGTTTCTGCTGACGGGCTTTACGATGTGCATGGCGGGAGCGGACTGGCTTCTGACTAACGTGCCGGAGAACGTCTGGATTCACTGGTGAAATAAAACTTCCTGTAAAAGAATATTTTGCAGGAAGTTTTGCTTTTTTTGCAACCTTTTCGAAAAAAGCGTGTCTATATAAGTAGATGATGCAAGCGAGCAATCCGTAGCATCAGTTGATGCAAAAGACATCTTGTCCCGACATCAAACAGATTAATCAGAAAGGAATGATTATTATGCGGAAAAGACACGTTTTAGGAAAGGCGGTGGCACTCGGAATGGTGCTCGCGGTGACAATGACGGGCTGTGGTGCGGCTTCGGATGTGGCAAGTGGGTGGTACAAGGAGGGCTGTTTCCAGACGGAAAGGACAGCGGAGCCGACGACTGGGAACGCTTCGGCACAGCAGGGCGGCGTATCAGGCGGAAATACTTCTTCAGCACAGGGCGGTGTATCGGGGGAAGCGGCGTTACTGAGTGACACGGAGGCGCAGAAATTGTATGTGGAGTATTGCCGGAAATCCCTGCGGCAGTTTCTGAAGCAGAGCTGGGGCGATAACCCGCAGCAGGCGGCGGTGTTATATTCACCGGCAAATCTGTATCTTGTGCTTGGGATGCTGACGGAGATGAGCGACGGGCGGACAAGGGAGCAGATCCGCAATGCGATAGGCGGGATTGCGGTGAATGGGGATTTTTCGTCAGACATGAGTAAGGAGGAGGTGGACGCCGCACTCCGCAAGCAGGAGCAGGCGGTGATCCGGAAAGCTGCGCAGATGCTGTATACATCGGTCTCCTCTAAGAAATGCCGGCTGGCGGATTCGGTCTGGCTGAGCGATCAATATGACTTCCAGACTCCGGTTTTAAAGGCATTGGAGAAGAACTACCGGGCGGCATGTAATACCGGCACGATGGGCGAGTCTTCGTTTGACCGGCAGATCAAGGGCTGGGTTGACGAGCAGACCGGAGGAAAATTAAACGAACAGACCGCAAAGAGTATTCAGACAGAACAGAATATGGTGCTGATGCTTCTTTCGACGCTGAATTTTAAGGATCAGTGGGATGAGCCGATTTTTAATAAGAAGTATACGCACACGGGGACATTTTACGGACAGAACACTTATACCTGCGGCAATACAACGGAGGAAGAAAAGATTGATCCGGAGAAATGTGAATTTATGAGCACAAATTTCACCGGAATGTTTATGGAGACGGAGAAATTCCGGGCAGTTTCACTGCCGCTGCGCAGTGCGAGGATGAATGTGATCCTTCCCAAGAAGGGGATTTCTGCAGAGGAGTTTTATAAGGAAGGAACGATCAGCAGGATAATCTCACTGTGTGATCCGCAGTCTTCTGACTGGACGCAGGCGATGGTTGATCTGACAATGCCGAAGCTTGATTTTAAGTCCGAACTGAATTTGATCCCGATGCTTGAGGAGATGGGTGTTCATAATGTATTTTCGGAGGAAAAGGCAGACTTTTCTCCGCTGTTTCAGGATGGAGGGAAGAAGGATGTTTTTGTCTCGGATGCACAGCAGTTTGGTGCAATGCGGGTTGACGAGAAAGGATGTAGTGTGGCATCCTATACGCAGGTGGTGATGAACAAGTCGTTGGCGTTGGCGGATATAAAAACGGTGATGAAATGCAATCGCCCATTTCTGGTCGTAGTCAGCAATGAAAAGGGACTGCCGCTTTTTGTGGGGGCGGTCAACCGGATAGAATAAGCAAGGACAGGAGAAGTGTATGGAGGATCAGGAGATCGTACAATTGATCTGGGACAGACAGGAGCATGGTCTCAGAGAACTTTCAACTAAATATAACGGTTATTGTTACAGCGTATCGTACCGGATCGTTCACGATGCGGAGGATGCCAGAGAGTGCGTCAATGATACCTGGTTAAAGACCTGGAATGCGATCCCGCCGGAGCGGCCGAGGGCATTGCGGGGCTTTCTGGCGAAGATCGTCCGTAATCTTTCTCTGAACAGATACCGTAACATGCACGCAGACCGAAGAGGAGGGGGTATTGTGAATCTGGCACTGGAGGAGCTGCAGGAATGTGTTTCTGATGGCAGAAGAGTCGAGGAGCGTATCGAGCTTCAGGAACTGACCGGGGCGATTGAAGCATTTCTGCGGCAGCAGACACAGAGAAATCGGTCAATCTTTCTACAGAGATATTTCTATTTGATGCAGATACGGGAAATTGCGGAGAGGCACGACATGCGGGAGGGAACCGTGAAGTCGGTGCTTGGCCGTATGCGCAAAGAGCTTCGGACATGGCTTAGAAAGGAGGCGGTGTATCTGTGAGCAAACGGGGGATAACGGAGGCGGAAAAGCTGCTGGATGCGATCGGACAGCTTCCGGAGGATATGCTTGAGCAGGCACTTGAGACAGAGGAAAACGAGACGGAGACAAGGGCTTACCGCAGACAGAGAAGGCACAGACGGGAGATTATCGGCGGGCTTGCCGCTGCGGCAGTATTATGTGTGGTCGTTTTGGGGAAACACGACCGGGATTTTGTGCGGCAGCAGCAAAGTGTTGAAAAATCAGGTATATTACAGAGCGATTCCGGGAGTGTAGCGGATCAGCCGAAGAATACGAAGGACGTGGCAATCGAGGTATGGGCTTTGAATGAATATGCCGGTGTGAAAAGCAGTGAAAGCGGTAAAAGCAAGAGCAGTGCCGGAGAAACGCAGAAGCAGCTGTTCAGTGATAGTGCAGACATGTTTTTGGAAAACGGAGAGGACAAAGACAGCGATGCTGCCGGGGATACAGATACTGCTTTAAAGGGGGATAAAATAGAAGCAAAGAAAAGAACCGGACTTTGTGTGACCGGAACCGGATCCGGCAAGAAAAAGAAAGTACAATTTGCGCTGCAGTTTGGCGGACAGGATACGCAGGGGGAATACAGGCTGACTGCATCCGGAGCGACGTTACACATGGTGGAGGAAGGACAGACGAAAGCTGCAAAGTTTGTCCGGAAAGAAAACAAAACAACGGTCGTAATCTGTCCGTCCGGAACACAGCTTCGTTGTGTGATGAAAGCATCAGCAAAGGCGGAGATCAAGATTCTGTGTACGGACGCCGAAGGGAATAAGGTTTCTGATGGAAGACTGACGATCAGGCGTACCGGTGGAAAATATGAGGCAGTGTTACAATAAAAAGGGGCAAAAGCAGATAGCAATTTGTATGTAAACATACAATTGCTATCTGCTTTTGTCCTTTCGCATCAGATGATATAGAACCACGTCTCCTCCGGGTCGACCGGTTCATTGACAGTCTTGTGTCCCTGATGATACTTTAATTCCTGATTCTTGATATTGACCTTGGTTCCAGCCGGGATCGATGTCGTAATGAAAACGTTACTGCCGATCACGCAGTTCTCACCGATAATACTGTCGCCGCCCAGAATAGATGCACCGGCGTAGATCGTTACATTGTCGCCGATCGTAGGGTGACGCTTCTTACCCTGCAGCTTCTGACCGCCGCGGGTGGAAAGAGCACCGAGGGTAACACCCTGATAAATCTTGACATTCTTGCCGATGGTGGTCGTCTCGCCGATAACGATGCCGGTTCCGTGATCAATGAAGAAATATTCGCCGATGGTTGCGCCCGGGTGGATATCAATACCGGTCGTGCTGTGAGCATACTCTGTCATGATACGCGGGATCAGAGGCACCTTAAGCTGGAACAGCTCGTGCGCGAGACGATTGATCGTGATCGCCTGCAGACCCGGATAAGAAAGAATAACCTCCTCCTTGGAGTAAGCAGCAGGATCGCCGTCAAAGGCTGCCTGCAGATCGGTTTCCAGAAGAGCGCGGATCTTTGGAAGTGTGTGGAAGAAAGCAACCGTCAGACGCTGTGCCTCCACATGGAGTTCGCAGTCGTCGGCGTTTTCGTAATCCGGAGAATATTTGAGCGCCAGCTCGATCTGCTTATTCAGACGAAACAGCGTATCCTCGATCAGTACACGGGTACTGTTCTCCATAATGTAGATCTTGTGGGAGGTGTCCCGGAAATAGCCCGGATACATGATCTTCATCAGATTGTCGATGATCTTGATGATCACAAAGCGGTCCGGCTGGGTGAACAGTTTCATTTTGTCGATGGAACGGTCATGCGTGTAATCGTTCAGAATGGTGTCGACAATATCATTTACATTATGTTCTATAATTTTATCCATGTTATTCAATCCTCGTTTCTGATTTATTATGATGTTGGGGGTAGAAGGGATTTTGACCCTTGCATCATACTTATATATGTTTATGCACTATGGTGTGATCGTATCCAGATCCTTCATCCACATTGCCACAGAAGCATCACTTGGCATGCGCCAGTCACCGCGTGGGGAGAGGGCAACACTTCCGACCTTCGGGCCATCCGGCAGACAGGAACGCTTAAACTGCTGGGAGAAGAATCTCCGGTAAAAGGTGCGCAGCCATTTGTAGATCGTGGCTCTGTCGTAGGCATCCCGGAAGGTGTAGCAGGCGAGACGGTAGATCTTCGAAGGTGTGTAGCCGAATCGCATCATATAGTACAGATAAAAGTCGTGCAGCTCGTAAGGTCCGACCAGATCCTCGGTCTTCTGGGAAATCTTGCCATCCTTCGGTGGCAGCAGCTCCGGGCTGACCGGTGTATCCAGAATATCCAACAGAACATCGCGAAGCTTGGAATCCTCGGTGGTCTCTGCATAATAAAGCACAAGATAACGCACTAACATTTTAGGTATTGAACAATTGACACCGTACATCGACATGTGGTCACCGTTGTAGGTTGCCCAGCCGAGTGCCAGCTCAGACATATCGCCGGTGCCGATCACCATGCCGCCGGACTGGTTGGCAACATTCATCAGGATCAGCGTGCGCTGGCGTGCCTGTGAGTTCTCATAGGTAACATCGTGAACCTCCGGATCGTGTCCGATATCACGGAAATGAAGATTGACCGCTTCGTGGATCGGGATCTCCGTCAGGGTTGCGCCAAGCTTTCGGGTCAGCGTACAGGCATTGTTCATCGTGCGGTCGGTTGTGCCGAAGCAAGGCATTGTGATCGCACGGATGCCGGAGCGGTCCAGACCGAGCAGATCAAATGCACGCACCGTGACAAGGAGTGCCAGTGTCGAGTCGAGTCCGCCGGAAATGCCGATCACAGCACTCTTACAATGTGTATGGGCGAGACGCTTTTTCAGTCCCATTGCCTGAATATTGAAGATCTCGTTGCAGCGGCGGTCGCGGTCTTCCTTGACACTTGGCACGAACGGTGTCCGCGAATAGAAGCGGGTCAGCGTTGTCTCCTCCGGCTGTCCGAACGAGAAGCTGCAAACCTCATAGCCTGCCTGTGCCGGCGGGGTGATCGTAAAGGTTCCCATGCGGCGTCGTTCACTTACCAGACGTCCAAGATCCAGCTCGGAGATGGTCATTTCATTATGGAAACGCTCCGACTGTGCGAGAATGCTGCCGTTCTCGGCGATCAGGTTGTGACCGGCGAAGACGAGATCCGTGGAGGATTCGCCCTCTCCGGCATCCGCGTAAATATATCCGCAGATAAGCCGCGCGGACTGATTGCTGACAAGCTGCCGGCGGTAGGCTTCCTTGCCTGTCGTCTCATCGCTGGCGGAAAGATTGGCGATCACGGTTGCCGATGCCATGGCATGATAGCAGGACGGCGGAATCGGCATCCAGAGATCTTCGCAGATATCAATGCCGAGAACAAAATCCGGAAGATCCTCTGCCGCAAATAACAGCTTTGCGCCGAATGGGATCTGATGACCGTGTGCGCCGAGTACCGGGATGTTGACGTGCTCGTTGTCCGCCGGTGCCGGTGCGAAGTGGCGTGCCTCGTAAAATTCCGAATAATTTGGGATGTGCTGCTTTGGCACGAGTCCGAGCAGTCTGCCGCGGAAAAGCACAGCGGCAACATTGTAGAGACGTGCGTGCAGGAGAAACGGAAGTCCGGCCACGATGACCATATCCATTGCTGCGGAGGCACTGCGGATCTGCTCCAGCCCTGCAAGACAACCGTCAAGAAGGATGTCTTGCAGGAACAGATCATTACAGGTATAGCCCGAGATACAAAGCTCCGGGAATACCAGAAGTTTCACATGTTCCTTTTGCGCCTGCTGCATACACGACAGGATATGCTCCGTATTGAAGGCGGTATTGCCTACTTCGATATCCGGGGTGGCTGCGGCGACCTTGATAAATCCATCTTTCATGACGATGTCATCCTTTCTGATTTGTTTTATTCTTTCATTATACCCGAAAGCGGGGAAAAAGCAACATAACCAGCTCTTTGAGAGTGGTGGGATTTGTGTTACAATAATGGATGGAAATTATATGATGCAAGGGACAAAGGATGGTGTGATCCCAACATTATGATATATTTTATAAATATCGGCGAGTGGAGAGACTTTGTTTTATGAATAATATAGATATGCTGTATCGTATTTTCTATACGGTATTTTCGATGAGCTGCATGGCACTTGTGCTTCTGCCGGCGGTGCTTGTACTGCGGTTCCTGTTTCGCGGACTGTCAAAGAAGTTCCGGCTTGCGTTGTGGGCGATTCTGTTTTTCCGGGCGGTATGTCCGGTGGGAATGAGCAGCCCGGTATGTATTTACGGGGCGTGGAACAGACAGTTTCATACGCTTCTTCGTTCCCTTGGACTGACGATCACTCCGGACCGGGGACTTCTGACCGGATGGCGGTATGTATTTGAGGGCGAGGTGACGGCTTCGGTGGCGTACCGGGCATGCACGCTGATCTGGCTCGCGGGAGCAGTGCTGTTGCTGCTTGTGACAGCCGTAAAGCAGCTTGCGCTGGCCCGGAAGCTGCAACGCTCCTCCGAGCTTTTGTTTGACAACATATATCAGTCCGGGCAGATCGCATATCCGGTGCGTACCGGATTGTTTCACGGCAGAATTTATCTCCCGGAGGGACTGCTGGCAAAAGAAATGAAAGAAATCGTTACTTATCAGAGGCTTCGTCAGAAACGGGGCGATGATCTGTGGCGCAGACTTGCATTTCTGGTCTGTTGTATCCATTGGTGGAATCCGGGAATCTGGTATGCGTATTATCTGTTGTGGCGGGATCAGAACCTCGCGTGCGATCAGGCGTTTGCACGGCAGCCGGGATCAGGGCAGCAGTTCCATTGCGCACAGGTTCTTGTGAATATGAAGCAGGAGAAACAGCAGAAGCTGTCCTTATCCCTTGTGACAGGCTATGAGTCGGATCTGTTCCGACGGTCCGAGGGGCTTTTGTATGCACGGCGTAAACCGTTATGGCAGTCCGGGATCGCAGCGTTTATCCTGACGGTGCTGGTTTTTGCGGCATTTGGGCTGTCGGCATTTCGGGGGGGACAGACGGCGGGAGAGTCTGCGGAGGCGTTGTTTGACAGCAATGCGGTCAAGCAGATCAACAACCGTGTCATTGCGCGGTGTGAAACGAAAACGGCGAGTGGCAGTGCGGTGACTCTTGAGCTTGTGGTCGAGAAGGGAACGCACAGGGCAAGCAGCGGATATCACGGAAGATGCCGGCTTCGTCTGCGGAACAGTCAGAAGGAAACACTTGCCGTACTGGAGCTTTCTGAGGTGTTTGCGGGCAGTGCCACACAGGATTTCAGAGATGATATTTCGCTGGAGACCGTCGATTATAATGAAGATGGACGCATGGAGGTTGCCGTTGGACAACGTTCTGCGAGAAAGGCGTCCGATGAGGCGGTAAGCGTGACGAACTCCGCTGTGGCAAGGCAGTTCAAGAAACAGAATACTTATGAATATTATGTGATTGATATCGGAGAGGACAAGCTGACGCCGGTCAGCCCGGAGATATATGTGTCCGATGTGACACCGCTGCAGGAGGGAAGCATGATCTTTTCCTATGTGGAGGGCGCGGGCGGCGTGATCACGGTGTCGGACGGAGAGGACACCTCCTATTATGTCTGGAATCACAAGAAGAGCAGGTACGAGCTGAAGGATCTGACCGACGAACAGCTTGAGAAACGGTGGGAGAAATATGGGACAGACAGTGCGCAGACGCAGCGGTATTCTCTGAAGGATGAAAACGAGAAGGAGATCATGGATGTGTCGGTCAGCACGCAGAGCAACGGCGGGCTTTCGATCAACCGGATCCGGATCAATCCGAAGGGGCTGGATCAGCGTGCGGGAACGAAAACGATCACGAATGTGGAAGGCTATTATTATGATCTGCAGTGGGCGCAGTCCGACAGCGAGGAGCAGCGTTATGCACTGCTTAGCTACAACGGAACGGCAGGCAGAACCTTTGCCCTGTACGATGTGAAAAAGCAAAAGCTTTGTTATCGGCCTGCAGAGGGTAACGAGGCACTGCAGAAGGTTTTTAAGGAATATGGAGCGGATGATATTAAATTCGAGAAAAACGGAGCTGTTGTATATTCACTGATGGAAATTACCGGTGATGATGTTTTGAAGGTCAATTTTGCGGCGAGCGCAAAGGATGATATTTCCGTGAAGGGAACGTATCAGTACCGTTTATCCACCGGGAATGTAACCTCGCTGCAGTACAGCAGAGAGTCGTAGTTTTGTGTGTACGCTTTTTGGGACAGATGCCTGACTCTACGAAATAATTCATTCTTGCGGAGGACGTATGTTTGGAGTATAATAATTTCAAATGCACAAGTGCAGGAAAGCTGTTTTTCAAGGGTTTCCTTTGGAAATGATGATACATGACGAGAACAGGAGGTGTTTTCATGCTTGCAAGATCAGGGGAATTATTTGCGGATACACCGCGGTGTACGCAGTGTGGACGTATTTTGCCGGATGTCTACGAGGAGGACGATATCTGTCCGAGCTGCAGGGAGGCGAATCTGTTTGCAGAGGTAAAGGATTTCATCCGTGAGAACGATGTGCGGGAACTTGATGTGGCGGAACACTTTGATATACCGATCGCGAAGGTCAGAAAGTGGATCCGCGAGGGAAGGATCCAGTATAAGGGAGAGGCAGGCAAGACGATTTCCAGCATTTATTGTCAGATCTGCGGTAAGCCGATCGAATTTGGAACACTGTGTCCGGAGTGTCACAGACTGCAGGGGCTTAAGATTGTTGCGCAGCAGTATGCAGAGCAGAAGTCGGAGATGCGCTTCATTAATAAAGGGAAGAAGTTCTAGGCGGTAAGACAGGACGATTGCAGAACCAGTGGGAAGAGATTAACGCAATATCAGCAGCCATAAAGGAGCAGCGGTAGATTCCGCGCTCTTCTTTTTTTGCGCAAAAACGGGGTCAATAGCAACGAAAGTCCTGGCGTGATCCTGGGTGAAACGCCGATAAAAATACATCCATAACGCACCATTCCTGTTTTAATTCTTTTTTAATCTTATAATAGTATGGTAAATATTGAGAAAGTCATACATTATTTGTGAAAAAGGGGTGTGCCACAAAAATGACATACCAAAAAGATAAATATTAATGGAAAAATTTACATAAAAGAGAAACGGGCAAAGGAGGAACAGCAGTGCGCATATTGACAGTTGGTGATGATCCGGAATTGAAAACAGTGATCAAAGAAAAGCTTTTGCGGGAGAACTGCATGGTGGATTCCTGTAATTCCGGGAGTGCAGCATTGGATTATCTGCAGTTGGCAGAATATGACGTAGTATTGATGGATGTTGATCTTCCTGACCGGAGTGGAGTAGATGTTGTCGATGCGATACGGCGAAAGGACATTCAGACCCCGGTAATGCTTCTGACGGCACAGGCGGAGGTTGCCGATATTGTGCGGGGACTGGATGCCGGTGCGGATGAGTATATGGTTAAACCGATTCATTTTTCAGAGCTGATGGCACGGATCCGCGTGCTGATCCGCAAAAAGGACGGCGTACGCGGAAATGTATATCGCTGCGGTGACCTTGAAATTAACGTCAATGATCAAATGGTGCGCAGAGCCGGGAAGCAGATCGAGCTGTCTCCGAAGGAATACTCGATGCTGTTATATATGATGCGTAACCGCAATATCGTGCTGACGCGCGAACAGCTTGAGACGAACAGCTGGGATTACCGGAGTGAGAGTTCGTCGAATGTGGTCGATGTTTATATCCGCTATCTGCGCAAAAAGATCGATGAGGGCTTTGACAAAAAGCTGATCCATACGATCCGCGGTGTCGGCTATGTCCTTCGAAGTGAAGATTAGCGGCTTAGTCGGAGATTGGTGGCGGATCGCCGACAGAAAATTCCACAAAATTGCCACACTTTTTTAATCTTTATTTCACCTTTGCCGGGTAGAATATCACCGATGACGACAGGAAGAGGAGTAAAGAAGCGCATGAATACGGACAAAATATTATATCTTCATATCGGAATGCCAAAGACAGGAACGAGCTCTCTGCAATTATTTCTGATGCAGAATCCGGAAGCGTTAGCACAGAATAACTGCAGTTATCCGATGATGCCCGGAAGATATCCGATGGTATCTCCGAACCGCAATGCACATTTTCTGGTCGGAAAGATTATGAATGCGGACGGCAGTGCAGATATGGAGAAAACGAAAGAAATCGAGAAACAGTCCTTCGAGCTTCTGGAACAGGCGTTTCAACGGACAGACCGGGTTATTCTCAGTGATGAAGCAATCTGGAATACCTATAAGGGGGATCATCCGGAATGTCTGGAAAAGATCAGAGCATTTTGTGAGCAGCACGGCATTGCGTTAAAGCTGATCGTTTATCTGCGCCGTCAGGATCAGTATCTGGAATCTTACTGGAAACAGCAGATAAGGCGCAAGGGCGTGACCTGGAAATGGGACCGGATGGTGAAGCGGACGCCGCATTACATTGTGTTAGATTATTATCATCATCTGCAGGTGCTGGCAGGGTTTGCCGGGAAAGAAAATATCATTGTGCAGCCTTACTATGAAGAAAATTTTGATCTGTGCAGCGACTTTCTGCGTGTGCTTGGAATCACTGACATGGACGCATTTGAACCGTTAGAGAGTAAGGTGAATTTAAGCTTGAATAATAATTATGCGGAGATCAAGAGAATCATAAACGGACTACTTTCTGACGAACCTTCCCGGTGGAACAGAGAACAGTGCTGGCTGGAGAAGCTTGTCGTGGATTGTTCGCGCACAGAGAAAAAGCAATATGAAAGCTCTATGTTTTCCGTGGAAGAACGACAGAAATTTATGGAGCGCTTCGATGAGATCAATCAGCGGATCGCCAGAGAATATATGGGACAAGAGTCGCTTTTCGATGCCAGACCGGAGAAGGAGCTGCCGGAATGGAAGAAGGACAATGACCTGCAGTACGAAGATACGGTTCTTTTCTTTGGAAAGGCACTGCTTGATCTGAAAAGAGAGCAGGAGCTGCAGCGCAAGAGATTGCAGGAACTGGAAGGAAAGAAAAATATTCTTCGCCGCATCGTAAACAAGTGCCGGATGCTTCTGTAGATGCAGGTACTTATATTAATTAAAATTTTGATATGATACACACAAATGGGCTTCCCCTTTTGAGGGGAGGTCTGTTTTTATGGCATAGGAAAATGCTCGCAACGTGGTGTTATGCCCTTTTTGATGTTGTGATACGGCAGCGGTGTTGACAAGCCGGTCGTTCCTGCTTATTATAAGTAGGTAACCCTATGAGGACAGGATTCTGAATAGAAAGATCGGTATGTTATATGATAATCATTGAAGAGACAGAGGAAGATAAGAACAGTGTGCCGGTTCCGGATGAAGATTTTATTGAGGAAGAGGAACTTACCACAGAGGAGCAGAAATACCGGAGTGCCCAGGAGCTGTTAGATTCGCTTGCGTGTGTGACGCGTTACGAACAGGGTGTGAAAACGCTTCTTGATGCGGCGGCAATGTTTGAGGAGATCAACGATTACGGGGACAGCGCAAAGCGTGCAGCGGACTGCAGAAAGCGCGCCGGGGCATATGAGAAGAAAGGTATAGAGAAAGCGTACCGGGAGGCAGTAAAGCTGTGTGAGGAAGCAGTCACGAAGATGGATTACCGGACAGCGATCTCGGAGCTGAATCGTTTTCCGGATTACAAGGACTGTAAGGAACGGATTGATGTTTGTAAGAAAGCAGTCGAACGTGAGGAGACGAAGCAGGCGTGGAAGCATCGTGTGATCGCAGCAGTGATCATCGTGGCAGCTGTCATTGGCGTCTGGGCAGTTTTCCGGCTTATTTAATAATTAAGAATACATTAAGGCATGGAAGCACTCGTTTTCATGCCTGTCTGCATGTATGGACATGCGGAGGAAAGGATAAACTATGTATTATGTACTGAAGGATTTATTAACAACCAATCAGATTGCCATGCTGGGCGTTCTGGTATCATTTTTGCTGACATTTCTGATGCTGCGCTTTCCGTTTCCGTTCCTGCCGAAGGATCAGGGACGTGCATTTGCAGTAAACGGTGCATTGTCCAAGGGCAAGCTGCGAGGCGTGGGACTGACCTTCGTTTGTGCGTTTATTGTCTGCTCGCTGCTGTTTCTGCCGATCACGAGAGAGTATGTGATCTATTGTATTCTTTTGTTTGCGATGATGCTCAGCGGATACCTTGACGATGCATCCGACAAGCCATGGAACGATTACAAGAAGGGCGCCATTGATCTGGTGCTGTCCCTTGTTGCAATGTGGACCTTCGTGACCAATAACTCAACCGATATTATGCTGTTCGGCAATACGATCGCGATTCCGGTTCCGGTTTATTTTATCCTTGGCGTGGTACTTCTGTGGGTATCGGTCAATGTAACGAATTGTACCGATGGCGTTGACGGTTTGTGTGCGAGTCTCTGCATGGTTGTGCTCGGTGGCTTTACGGTGCTTTTCTCGAAGGATCTTGGACAGTATGGCATTGCGAGTTTGATGTTTATGGGCGTGCTGCTTGCGTATCTGTACTTCAACTCCAAGCCAAGCTCTATGCTGATGGGTGATGCCGGTTCCCGCGCGCTGGGCTTTTATATTGCGGTGATCGCAATGAAGACGGGGCATCCGTTCGCATATATAATCCTTGCGCTTGTGGTTATCATAGATGGTGGAATTGGTCTGGTAAAGATTTTTCTCAAGAGATTCTTCAAGATCAGTATTTTAAAAAATACGCTGACACCACTTCACGATCATGTCCGTAAGAATAAGGAATGGTCAGATACACAGGTTGTTTTCCGATTCTGTATTTATCAGATCGTGCTGGTGGCAGTTGCATATATTTTTGTGGCATATCTGTAAAAGGAGAAACGATAATGGTAGTGACGAAATATTCATTGATCGGGGCGGTGCTTCAGGCATATCCGTCCGCAGAGAAATGCTTTAATGAGATGGGAATGCACTGTGTATCCTGTCATATGTCTCCGAGAGAGACGCTGGAGCAGGCGTGCCGGGTGCATTCTTGTGATGTGGATGAGCTGATCCGGAAGCTGGATGAGCATATCAATGGTCCGGTCTGACCGGAAAGACTGTGCGGCGCATGCCGATCAATAAAAATACAAGAATAAAAGATACGATGTTGTCGTGTGTTGTAAAGCGATCATAGGATTACGATGCTGGCGCAGGAAAGATCCTCAGCCAGATTGTAGACCTTGCCGCTCTGCAGGCCGACAACCGTCGGACGAAGTGCAGAAAGCTCGCTGTTTTTGACAACACGGGCTTTCTCTCCGTTACTGAGTTCTACGGTAGAGTCGACCGGATAAAGAATAACGCTGGATAGAAAGCTTCGCATGGCGTTAATATCCAGCTCGCCGGACATGGACATGACCATCTCCACGGCAGTCCGCTGGGAGTATGCTTTCTTGTAAGGGCGCTCGGTTACGAGTGCGTCATAGACGTCAACCACGGAAAGAATCTTGGCATACGGAACAATCTTATCACTGGAAACGCCCATCGGATAGCCGGAGCCGTCCATCTTCTCGTGATGCTGCAGAACCGCGAAGCAGATGCTGTCGTTGAATTCATTTTTCTCTTTGATGATGCGATAGCCCATAAGAGAATGCTCCTTCATAAGAGAGAACTCCTCGGTGGTCAGCTTGCCCGGCTTGTTGAGAATCTCAAGCGGGATCTTGGACTTGCCCATGTCGTGCAGCAGTCCGGCGATGCCGATATTGTAGACATCCTGTGAGGACATTTTCATATTCTTGGCAATGATCATGGACATCGTGGCAACATCCACGCTGTGCTTGAAGGTGTATTCATCGCTGGTGCGCAGGGCGCTAATATCCACTGCGATCGCCTCACTGTCATCAATGGCACGCATCAGATCGCTGGTGATTGTTGTGGTCGTCCGGGTGAAATGAGGATTGTTTGTGTCGCTGTACAGATGCTGGACACCCTCGGAAATCCTTTTCTTGACGCTGACGGACAGACTGACCTTGGCAGGATCTGCTTCGCGGTATTTGGCAATGTTATTCCGTGCGATGGCAGAAACCGGTTCAGCAGAAGCAGAGAGGTCCTCGTCGTCCTCTCCCTCCTTGATATAAATACCGTTGATATTCAGTTTCTTTAGTGCCTCGATCTGGTACTCGTCCAGATAAGAGCCACGCACGATCAATGAACGTCCCCAGCTGTTCTGGATGTCCTGATCGATCCGCATCCCGGTCTGCAGGTCGCGGATTCTGACGAAATATCGTTTCACCACTGTAGATCTCCACCTTAAATTTTGTCACAAATTATAACTGCAAATAGTATAACCTATTTTAAAACAGAGATAAAGACTTCTGTGAAAACAAAATAGAAAATTTGAAAAAACTATCGCATTTTAAAACAAAATTCGTTATACTTGAAAGAAGTAGTTTTCAAATAGTACTTTAGGCAAAGAAAGGAAGATTGCTATGAATCGTAAAGAATGCTTTGCTGTGAAATTTCTTGGAATCATGACAGCACTGTTATTGTGTGCGGTTCTGTCCGGCACAGGGCAGAAGGAAGCACAGGCGGCAGTCTCATCGGATGGTGCATATCAGTACGAGCTGGATGCCAATGGACATGCCGTTTTGACAGCATACTTAGGACAGGACACCGAGGTGGCGGTGCCGGCGACAATGGACGGCATCAGCGTGGCGGCTCTGTCCGGCACCTATCAGAATCATGACAGGATCACGAAGGTTACGATTCCGGCAGGGGTTGTTTCTGTGGATGAGACTGCCTTCGCCGGCTGCTATGGGATTACCGGCTTCACGGTAGACCCTGCAAACGCAGGTCTTTCCAGTGATGCGGATGGTGTGCTTTTCAGTAAGGACGGATCACTTCTGTTGCGTTACCCGGTTGGAAAGCATCAAAGCTCAGGAACCTACCGCATCCCGGCAGGCGTTGTCAATGTTGGAGGCTATGCATTTGAGGGCTATAACACGCCGGGAATTGAGATACCCTCCAATGTGCGCGTGATCGGCGATTATGCATTTGCCAATACCCGTAATTTTAACGGCGTCACCAAATGGGAAGAGGGAACGCAGACGATCGGAACCTTTGCCTTTTACAAATGCACCAATCTAAAGCTTTTGGATCAGAGTGCGTTGCCGGCATCCGTGACGAAGCTTGGTGTTTATGCATTTGCCGAATGCTCCAATATTCAGATCGATATTTCGAAATCAAGCATTACAGAGATTCCGGATTATCTGTTTTACAATTGTGATAACCTGCATAACCTGACGCTGCCGCAGACAGTGACGAGCGTGGGGGCATATGCATTTTCGGAGTGCAACAATCTGAATGAAGTAATCTTTGATGCAGCACTGACGCAGATCAGGGAGGGTGCATTTGCAAAATGCGGCAATCTGCATACCGTCAACATTCCGGAGGGGGTGACAGCCATCGAGAACAATACCTTCAACGGCTGCCAGAATCTGAACACGGTCGTGCTGCCTGACACGTTGAAAACGATCGGTGACGGAGCATTTGCAGGCTGCCGGAATATCCATTCCATCAATATTCCGAAGGGTGTCACCTATATTTCCAACACAAGCTTTGACGGCGTGGACACCACAGCAATCGCACTTAATGTCAAGGTAGGGAAGACAAAGTTGAATCAGGCGAAACGGAAAGGAAAGAAGCTGACGATCCGCTGGAAAAAGACAGCAGATGCGAAGGGGTATGTGGTGTACCGTTCCATGAAGAAGAACGGCGGCTACAAAAAGGTTAAAACGATCAGCAAGGTATCCGTCTGCAAGTTCAGCCAGAAGGCGAAGAAATTAAAAAAGAACCGAAAATATTACTACAAGGTCAAGGTTTATAAGGTTGTCCTTGGAAAGAAATATTTCAGCGGCTTCAGTAACGTGAAAGCCGTGCGTTAAAAGGGAGAAGCACCATAGAAACTGTGCATTGACAGAAAGAAAGGCAGAATGATTATGGACGATTTATTTTCTTTTGGAGAAGAGGAAGAAATGGTTTTAAAAGCACAGGAGAAGGAACAGAAAAAGATGTCAGAGGGGGATGGGTTTTCACTTCTTGGCGAAGAAGACATGAATGGTTTCGGCGATTTTACATCGGACGATGCAGATGAAGACCTGTGGTAATACAGGTCTTCATCTGCAAAATTTCTTGACAATTGGCGCATTTGCGAATAATATGTAAATTAGATTACATAATACATGCAGGAGAGGAGGTATGACAAGTATGCCGCCAAAGATACAAATACCAAAAGAAAAAATTCTTCGTACAGGACTGGATCTAGTGATCCGTGAGGGATATGAGGTTATCAATATTAAACGTCTGGCGCAGGAGATCGGATGTTCGACACAGCCGATCTCCTGGTCGTTTGGCAACATGGAAACATTTCGTGAGGAACTGTTCCGATACGCACTGAATTATATGAATTCCAAGATGCGGTCGAATGGAAACAATCCAGGAGCGGCGTTGTTTTCAGTAGGAGAGACATATGTGAATATGGCATTTGATGAGCCGAACCTGATCCGTTATCTGCGGACAGATTCCAAGGGGCTTGTTGCGATGGGAGGAATCGGGGCTGTATTTGACGAAACGAAGAATAAAACCCTGTGCGAGGCACTTAGCCGCGTGGTAGGCTTCAGCGAGGAGAAAGCACGTGAGTTCATGAATACAGTCGTGATCTATACACAGGGACTGGTGACATTTATTATCGATGGAACGATCACCGTGAGCAGGGAAGAAGCACTTCAGATGCTCGAGAATGTCGGTGTAATGCATATGGTATATGCGGGTATTCCGTATGAAAAGGCGTGTGTATTGCTGAGGCAGTAAGCGGCTGAAAGGCGAACGACAAGCCTAAAGCGCAAGGCTTCGGCAAAAGTTAAGGAGGTTTCAATGAAAAAAATGAAGAGAATGGTATTATCATGGATTCTTGTGCTTGCCATGATACTGTCCGGTGTGGCTCTGCCA